>Ga0228648_1000005_pt1 | contig 85090 bp, 84 predicted proteins | sample 60DmetaG_FD_190073 | JGI IMG/M metagenome (GOLD analysis project Ga0228648, IMG submission 190073) | Seawater microbial communities from Monterey Bay, California, United States - 60D | ecosystem: Environmental > Aquatic > Marine > Coastal | place: USA: California | collected 2016-11-12
CACATCTGCATTCGGTAGTTGAGATTGAATGGAATCACTAAGCTCTTCGTTCTTTCCATGTAGAGTTTTGATTTCATCCTGGAAATCAGAGATGAGTTTGAGCTTCTCTTCCCTTTGCTCTTTGTTAATTGCTTTGATGTCTTTGATATATTTCTTCTGTGCATCAATTTTAGTGCTGATGACGGCATGCTGATGAGTAACATCTTTAATCTGATCCTTTAATGAAGAAGTCTTTTCTTTCAATATAGAATTCATCTTGGAAAATACATTAATATCCAGAAGATCCTCGATTACATCTCTTCGATTCATAGAGCTTAGCTGCATGAAAGGAATGAAGGAGGAGGAGCCCAGCACTACGATCTGATGAAAGCTTTTATGATTAAGCTTCAAGATGTTTTGCTCGAGGATCTTCTGGTACTCTTTGGCATGAGATGATTGATTAATCATCGTCTCGCCTTTCCAGATTTCAAAGACGTTAGGTTTAATGCCTCTAACGATTCTGAAATCGGAACCTAATGCATTGAAGGTTACTTCAACAACGCAGTTCTTATTATTAATCGAATTAACTAACTGAGGCTTAGATATATTGCGATGAGCTTTACCAAACAAAGCAAAGCTTAAAGCGTCTAGCATAGTAGACTTACCTGCACCGTTAGACCCTACTACAAGGGTTGTTTTATTTTGACTAAGATCTAGATTAGACCAGTTGTTACCGGTTGAAAGAAAATTCTTCCACTTAAGAGTTTTAAATGTAATCATGCTATTTCTAGTGTCTGCGCTTCTATCATTAGATCGGACATCTGAGATTTAATCTTATCTTTATCTAGATCTGTATCAACAGCGTCAATGTAAGTATATAATAAAGTAGAAGTATCTTCAACTGATATTTCACTATCTTCTACATTTTCTCCAATAAACTCGTTGAAGTTCTCTGCTATCTTAAGTTCAAGTATATTGCGTTGCTGTATTCTATCTATAAACTTATCAAAGACAAACGTATCGGATTTATTAATTACCACTACTTTAATAAACTTACCTTCTACATCATCCAGAGGATAATGGAGGTAATCACAATCATTGTCATCATATCTGATACGATGGAAGAGAGTGTGTGGATTATGTATAGGAGTAAGTTCCCTAGTCTCGGTGTCAAGTATGTGAAAGTATTTTTTATCATGAGCGTCATTCCAAAAGAACTCCATTTGTGATCCAAGATATGTAATATTATCTTGCTCTGATTTAGTATGAAAGTGACCTGACAGTACCTTTTCAAAACGTTTAAATATAGATCTATTTAATCCATGTTCACATTTACGGCCTTTCATCATTTCATATCCTTCGATATCGAAATGACCTCCAAGCCAATCGCATTTAGCATTAGCAATAAACTCTAATGAAGCTGATTCATTCTCAGCAGAGATCCAAGGTACTAATCCCATCTTGAATCCATCGTAATCCATTACAGTAGGTTCATGAAGTATATTTACTTCATTCATATAATGTCCTAACAGCTCTTTGAGACTGTTAAGCTCATTTGTATTCTTATAATACGTATCATGATTACCACAGATAATATCCATGGTAATACCATTCTCTCTTAACGGTTTAAGAAAGTGATTACGGTTGCGGTTAAGAGCACGGAAGTTGATAAACTTCCTGTTATCATAGTAATCACCAAGATGCACAATATGCTTAATATTATGTTCCAGAAGATAAGGAAACAATACATCAGAATAAAATTTCTCTGCGTTATCGAGAAATATGTCAGAGCTATTGCGAGTCCCACAATGAGTGTCATTTAGTATGCATATCTTCATTCATAATATCCCACTTAGGTTTCCACCCAAGCTTTCGTAGGTATTCAATGTTCGCTTCTGTATGCACTCTTTCCCCAGTAGGATTCTCATATCTTATCTCTCCATCCCAATCAAATATCTTCTGTGCCATATCTAATACGCTCACAGTTTCTCCATTACCAATATCAAGTACTTTCTCATCTATTATAGACCAATTTGATATAATAGTCAAGATAGCATTGCATAAATCTTCTACATGAATCCAATCTCTAGTATGAGAAGCATTAATGTATGTTACTTCCTTGTTCTGTAGCTTCTTATAGAGCATATCATTTCTACCAGGCCACACAGTATGAAACCTCATACCCTTTGCATTTTCATAGTGAGTTGCAGTTACTTCATTCATCATCTTAGTAGCTGCATAAGGATTACCCCACCACTCATATGCATTGGAAGAGGAAGCATATAGTACCTTATTACAGTGTACTGATCCAAAGGAGAGCGCATATTGAGTACCGATTACATTATTGTTATAATAAAGTTCAGGGTCATCAAATGAGGCTCTCACTCCTGCTAGAGCTGCTAGGTGTATAAGCACATCCCAATCAGAAGCACTATACCTATACCAATGAGTTTTATTAGTAACGTCTCCTTGAAAGCAAGTAATGTCTGCTCTGTCCTTAAAGTGATCATTAAGAAACGATCCAATAAATCCTTCATGACCCGTTAATAATATTTTCATATGAAGTTTCCTAAATCCGAATCAACACTAGTTACTCTTTTCTTGCGCTTCTTTTCCTCTTGAGCAAAGACCTTTACTTCTGAATCTTTCTCTTTTACTTTATCAATACGATCTTTAAGCTGATCAACAAAAGCTCTTACTACCTGAACTGATTGAGTATCATCTTGATTAGTAGCAATATACTCTTCTAATCCACTTTGAGAGAGATATTTAAGTTTAACATCTTGTTGTTTCTTCTCCTTAGCGATACGACGAAGGAATGCATACCAAGAGATCTGAGTAAAGTAAGCAAAGGCATTTGGATTACCTGTACGGGTAGCTGCTTCTACATTATAGTTTTCAATTGCACGAAGACAATTCTCTACAGCATCCATAACCATCTCTTCCCGATAGGTATAGCGAATAAAATTTGACTTATGAGATAGTCCTTCGGCAATCTTTAGAAAGCAAGATGCAATGTAGTTAGGTACTACAGGAAGTTTTTCTTCTTTACTTTGAGCTTCGTTAAGTTCACGTACATAATCTACAACAGCTTGAGAAAACTCCTTGTTGTTAACATAATGAATACTAGCTCGTTTTGTTCTTGCCATTATAAAATTCCTTCAATTCATATTATTATAGTATCTTTTTTTTACTGTGGCAACTAAAAAAAGTAGTTGCACTTCTCGCCAGATCGTATATAATCATATAGCGATATGGGGAGGGGGGATATATTATTTAACTAGAAATCCAATTCGGGCATCTTCAATATAACCATTGGCATTATCGTAACTCTCTATAAAGTCATACCCATGCATTTCCATATGCTCTCTCTTTTTACCAAAATCAGACGCCCATACAGGAATGATATGATCGTAATCTGGATCAGGGGAAGGTCTTAGATGGACTTCAATAACTTGATCACCTTTAAACTCAACGTTTATCTCTTTAACGTCTCTCAACACAACTAACTCATCTGGTACTTCTGGTATATAGTCAGATCTTTTCCACTCAACGAACTTAGTAAGATTGATAGGCATATTAGTACCTTCCCAGCAAGATGATCCTTTCCATGGCTGTAACCATTTACCATTGATCATATCTCTATCATACTTCCAAACATAGTTAGCTGAATAATGCTTACCAGTTATATACTCACACCAAAAATATCCAGGAGGAACAGATGTAAAATCACCCTTGGGTAGCTGCTTAACAGTAGCTCCTGCTCCCATTCCAGCTAGATTATATATAGGTCTAATAACATATGTACCTGTCTCTGGAATCTCTATTCCGGCAGGTCCACATTTGTATCCAAATGTTTCTGCTACCCATAACTTATTAAACCACTTACGATGTTGCGGATACTTTATATATGAGTCTGTATCTTCCATTAATGAAGCTTTCCTTTATCAAATAAGGGAATAACATTACCTTGATTATCAGAGTCTCCTTCTAATATATCATTAGTAACTGATCGAAGATTAGCAATCATACGTCTCATCTGTTTGAGCTCAGACCCATCACTATCTGCAGTATGTTTTTCATCATCTTGTTCTGAAGCTATAGCTCTATAATACTGCTCAAGTAACAGCTTATCTGGTTTAGCTTCTCCTATAATATGATTATAGTTCAACAGTTGAAAGTATTCTTCATTTAACTGAAAAGACATCCACGGTCTGAAAGAATAATATCTATATCCTTTCTCAATATTCTCAGATCTTATTACCATCATAGCATTTCTAACTATAATATAAAAATCATCACCTTCAGGTTCCTGCACAACCTGAGCTACGATCTCATCACCGTTAGATAGTCTGAACTGAGTGTATGTCATTTAATATCTACCTTTACCATTTTGTAATTAAACTGCTCTCTTTCATAGATCTTAACACGCTCTATAGAGTGTATTAATGCGAAGTTTTTTCTTGACTTCCAGTGCAGATCATCTGCGACATCATAGAGGGTGGTTGTTCTTCCGTCATCTGATTGTCGAAGACCACGTCCAATACTCTGCAGAACTTTGATTTGGGACTTGCTTGGTGAAGCGAATATGATATTATGCAAATTCCGAATGTTAATACCAGTGCTGAAAGTTCCCATGGATGCGACGATGATTGCATTATCTTGTTTTTCTACTATACCTCTTATAGCTTCTCTGTCTGCTGTATCTGTATCTCCTGATACAAAGAATACTTTTCTATCTTCATCTACCTTATTATTTATCTGCTCGAATAATGGCTTTCCGTGCTTGTCCACAAGGCGAAATAAGACGAGAGTATTGCCTCTAGCATCAATAGCCAGATTACGAATGAGCCTATTACGAGCATCATTTCCAATGATGAAGTCAATCTCGTCTTGATAGTCTCTTTTTCCAAAGTTCTTTCTCACCTCTTCTGAGTAGGTTAGTAGTAACACTTTAATATCAAGAGGAGCTAGGGTCTCATTATCTTGAAGTGCTTTAGTTGTAGTAACATTATATACAGGTCCAAATAAACCTTCTAACATAAGTTTGTGAGTTTGAGTACCGTCTAGAGTCCCTGTTAAACCATATCTATATTTAGCTTCTGTAGATTTGTTCATTATAGAAGAAAGAGACTTTGATTTAAATCCATGACATTCATCTCCTACTACCATTCCAAACTGCTTAAACCACTTCGCAGGTAACTTATAAATAGATTGCCAGGTAGATATAATGACCCGTTTGTTAGTATTTTTGTCTTTACCAGAATAAATTTTATGTGTGAGCTCATCTATATCCATACCGTAATCTTTGAAGTCAGTATGCATCTGTTCTACTAAGGAAGTAGTGGGTACAATGAGTAGTACCTTATCGTCAAAGTTTGACAGGTAATACTTGATTAAAAGATATGCTATGAATGACTTACCTGAGCCAGTGGGGGATAATAAAATTGCTCGAGATCTTGTTAGGGCTGTTTCAATCGCATCGTATTGATAAGCTCGAGGCTGAAATGGAAGTGTTGCGTCAGCTAGTAAATCAGCCAGCTCAAGAGAAGGTCTTGGAGGAATCGGAAACCCATAATCCGACTCTTCTGTGTCAACAGAATATGACCGCTCAGCTGCAAACTTTATTAAATAAGCATATAGCCCAGCAGAGAGCTCATGAGTTATGCGATTAAATAATTTTATTTTTCCATCCCAGACCTTATTTTTATAAGCAGGCATAAACTTATATCCAGGTACATAGAACGAAAAGTAATCAGATAACTCTGCTGCATAACCAGGTTCGCAGTCAACATATAACATACTATAGTCTTTTAAGCGTACAGTAAATTCAGCCATTCTCTTTCAACTCTTTGTACTTATATCTCACATCTAAAAACTGAGGCAACCAATCATGAGTGTTTACCGTAAATACTTGAGGTTCACTATGATCTACAGTAATTAGTATAACACCTTTCTTAATAGGTATACCTGTTCTTTCATAGAAAGCTGCTGCATAAAATGACGCCTGTATAAAGTAGTTGGTAATCCATTCCACTTTTTTAGGCTTACGTGCAGTCTTAAAATCTATGATAGAAAGCTCTCCATCAAACTCTGCTATACAATCTACTTGACCAGCACACTTAAGTTTATCACTATAAAGAAACTCTTCTTGAAACCATATGTTGTTTACTCGCTTATCTATAATGTCTTTAAGATGGCTAAAACTGTAGAGATTATTAGGCATAGCCTTGGAATCCCAATCAGAGACGTTATCTAAGTAGTCCTCTGCTAACTTATGTACCGAGGTACCTCTTGTAGCAGCTTGGTGAGATATTTTATTAGCTTCCTCCTCACCAACTCTTTTACGCCAACGCATGATACTGTCTTTACTAAGAATGCTCAAGACAGTAGTAATAGAAGGGTAAGCATTACCTTCTGGAGTAAAATACTTACGACCCTTCTCTGTTGTCTTTCTAGTCATCTTGGGTAAAGTTATACCATGATTTACGTGCTCAAACATTAGTTCCCTGCTTCAAATTGTTTCCATCTTATAATATTACTAATCGTCTGATGACGCCAGTTTAGATTATTTACTATCTCTGTAAGTGTATCTATAACAGTTTTCCAGTACTGTACTTTCTCTTCGCTTTGCTGAATCTCTGGATCACTATCATAGTAGTAATCCATCTCTCCTTTCATAATCTTGAGACCATCAAAAGGATCTGGCTCCCATCCTAACGCTTCGACAGATTCGCGATCCATCTTACCGTTGTAGTATAGCCATTTTTTCTTAAGTAAAGTTTTCTGCTTGAACTCAGCACGCTTCTTAGCTAGCTTAGCCTCTGCTAGCCACTGTAAATATTTAGCATGTAGTGAAGGTGTTGCTCTGGATGTCTCATCTAAAGCGGTTCTCTCAATAACACTATCTTTCGACCATTCGTCGAGTATCTTTTGCAAATCCATAATGTATCCTCATAATATAGATGTATTTAGCTTAGTTCGAAGTAAGAGAATCTAAACGTTACAGGGAATGTAATTTGTGTTGTATCACCAGCAGATGCTTCCATAGCCATATTACCTAAACCTGTTGGTACACAATCAATATATTTTATTCTTCTAGTAACATTATTATGACTACTTAATATAGCTAATGTTATATCTGAATATGTCGGAGGAGCAGTATCAGTTAAAGACCTATCTAGTCTTGACTTCTGAGGTGTTTGAATTAAACGATGCATCCAGTTGTACATTTCCGTATAAGCATTCATATTCTCATCAACTAGTATTATACACTCTAACTCAGTAAAAGTCAACTTATCTCCAACCATAGCAATATTACCGATACGAGAGTAAGGTACATCAGCAGCAGGAATATCGATAGCAGGGTGAGATACACTCTGGCAGAAGAATTCAAGGTTAGGGAAGTTTTTTCTATCTACCAAAAGTTTAAAAGATGTTGGCTGTAACAAACTAATATTAGTTAAAGCAGTAGTACTCCCTGTTAAAGAGGTATCAACATCTACTGTAACTGTAGGATCTAAAGTTGGCATATCAATTCCTAATTGCTATTTACATGTATTTATATGGGAAAAAAGTTCCTAAAAACTGAAAAAAACAGTTGCACTTAGTTCAAAAAGAGTATATAACTAATGTATAAGAAGGAGATAAGACATGATTGATTATATTACAGCAGACGAAGGTCACATTGATATGTACTCAAATGGTGATTTAGTAGGAATCGCAAAGACATCTAAGACTATTTGCTGGTATTTGCAAGAGATGGGCTTTGATGGATCTGTAGCTACTTCATCCTCAATGGACTTTGCTTCTGAGTATGGGTTTGATACTGATGAAGAAGCTAAAGAGCTTTGGGAATCTGGTGTAAAAAAATTCTATATGTCAGCAACTTCTTAAGGAGATATAATATGACTAAGTTTGATAAATCTAAGTTTACTTACCATGGTGGATACCTTGAGTATACAGGTACCTACGAAGGTCAACCAACATGGGATCAAGTAGCTCCTAATTGTCATCCTTCACGTGTAGGTATGCCTAAGGAATTATTTATTGCTCGTTTTAAGTATAGCGGCAGCCCTATCAAAATGGGAGCGTTTAAAAGGTTCTTGGTAAAAAACTTTACTGTTGAAGAATATGTAAAGATGAGAAGTGGAAATGATATAGATAGCTCTCCTCTAAAAGTCTTACAGAGAAAAGGATTTACATTTTAACTACTTTACTCAGCGTCCGTGCAGAGAGAACCGGACTTAAAAGCAACGTCTCGCGAGAATAATTCGCCTGTGAAATATCAGTGTCGTGAAAACGTGGAGATGCTAGTTTCAGTCAAATTAGAGCGGCAATGTCAATAAGGCCGTGCAACGAGACTGGAGATACTAGGGGCGTTGAGTAAAGTAGTTACAAAAAAAAGGGCCGCGAGAGCGGCCCTAGTTGTTTTCCGTATCCGAATCCTATGCTGGGTTCAAGATGTTGTCTACGCGGAAGATTCTGTAGTACTGGTTAGCGCGAGCTGAACCAATATCGTCGCCTGGAGTTGAACCTACGAATGGGTTTGCAACCATACCATAACGAGTTTTAAACCCGATACGTGGTTGGAAATCATTCTCGCCAACTGCACGAACCATTGTTAATGGTACGTATGGGCAATAGAAGATACCTGCATCATATGCGTTTGTACCTTTGTATCCAACTGTGATATAATCAGCAGTTGCATATGGGTCGATGTATACTTTCATACGACCATTCAAAGTACCAGCAAATGTGTTACCTGTGTCATCTACATTCAGAGCTGTGTTCATGTTTGGAGTGTAATCCAACATACCTGAAGCTGACAATGCTGTTGCAACATCTGAAGAACAGATAACAACGTTACCTTTGCCTCTACGAGTGTCTTTTGCAATTTGGTTAGCTTCACGGTCAAGCTGTACTACTAGACCTTTGAACTTCTCAGCTGACCAACGGCCATCTGCATCTGATGCCAAGTTAAAGATACCTGACTTAGTTGCGTTAGCAGTTGTGAAACCAGTTTTCGCACGAGAGTTGATTGTACGAATAACTTCACGGTTAATTTCAGCCAAGATTTCTGTTGACAAGATGTTTGCCAATTCTGTCTCAGCGTCAAGACCATGAATCGCTTTCAAGTCTTGTGCAAGCTCGAGTGTGTACTCTGCTTTCAATGCACGTGACTTGGCTGTCACAGTTGCTTTTTCAATGGTGAAGCCCATTTCAGCGAATGCAGACTCGCCAGTTGTTCCCAACTGCTCTGCGTTTGCTGTAGTCATACCACCACCAAATGTTGGGATACGAGTTGCTGAATCAACATCAGCGAAACCTGCAAGACCTGTATCATCTGCAGATTGAGTAGCGCCTGAGTCACCTGAGAAGCCAGAGATAGCTTCGTTGTACAGTGCTTCGTTGTTAGCTGTTGCACCAGCGCGAGTTGTTTTGTACTTGGACTTCATTGCGAAGATCAAGCCTGTTGGACCAGACATTGGCTGAACACCACATACATCATATGCCATCATGTTTGGCATAGCGCGACGTACCAGTGAAATCAATACTGGGTTCCAGTTAGCAGCAACAGATGTGTTGTTTGCAGCTGCATCTTCCGTCATCATTGAGGCTTGTTCGCCTTGCTCACGGATTGCTTTTTCTGTGTTCTCCAGAACGACAGCGGTAACAGCGCGCTTGTGGGCGTCTGCAATTGAACCGGCTGACTCTTCGTTCAATACCGGAGACCATTTCTCTACGAGACGATCATAAGTTTCCATAATTGGATCTCCTACTTACTTATTTGATTTGCGTAATGCATTAAGGTACTGTTCCATCATTGGAGACACTTCTACTTCATCAGAAGTATCATCTGTATCTTCTACAATGGACTCAGCTGTTTTAGTTTTGCTGAAGTATGATTCTTTCAACGTAGCAACTTTCTGAGCGAAAGCTTTTTCGTTTTCAAAATCAATTGATTCAGCTAGTGATGTTAGCTTTTCAACTTGTGTTTCTGCTAAGTCTTTTGACGCTTCACGGATAACCGCTGCACGCTTCAAAGATACTAGCTCTTCACTAATTTCCATAGCTTTAGCTGTTGCTTCGTTAACTTGAGCTTCAAGCTCTTCGTTAGCTTCTGCTAGCTCATCAACTAGGTCTACTTTGGATTCTGGAACTTCAATATAAGACTCTTGGAATACGTCTTTCAACTTCTCCATAAAGCCTTCTGCAATCTCGGTACGAAGACCTGTTTGGATTGCAATTTTGTTGTCGTCCATCCATTGCTCAACTACATAGTTGAGGTAGCTGTCTACCTTCTCTACAAGATCTGCTTTCGTTGCTTCAACTTCTTCTGCTAATTGCTCAGCATATTCAGTTTCCAAACGATCGATCTCTTCTGAGAGCTTCGACTTAACCGCTGCTTCAAAAATAACCGCTGTTTTGGCTTTAAAGTCTTCGGACAATGTTGCCTCAGATTCTACAAGCGCATTCAGGTCGTCACTAAAGTCTCCATCAAATTCTACGTCTTCGGCCTTCATGGCCTTGCCAGCAGGTTTTAATTCAGACGGTTGGCTGTTGCTCTTATCACCCTTGCGTTTTGGCGCTTTAGGGCCTTTCTTTTCAGCTGCATCAACAGATGCAACCGACTGAGCTTCAGCGTTTTTAGGATCGTGAGCTTCTTCGATTTCCTCGTCGAGCTCTACATCCTGGTCTACTTGATCAGTCATGTTTGACTCCTTACAATTTAGATTTCATTAACGAGAGGAAATTCTTAAACTCACGAGTCTGAGCCTCATAGAGGTCAGCGCGTGGAGCCTTCTTAATTTCAGTCTCCATTTGTTCAATTACTTGAGGTTCAATAATACCATTGTTCCAAACCCACTCTACACCTTCCATTATACCATTTACGAAAGCTGTCGGTGCAGATGGATCTTGTACGATATCAACCGTATTAAGAACAAAGTCGTCTTTGACGTACATTGTACCATTTTTTTCCTCAAGGCTACCCATACCACGAGTTGACACTCCTAGTTGAACACCACCTTCTAGTAAACCTTTTACGATATTACCCATTGGAGTATCCAAAATTTGTGCCTTACCTACAACATCATTTCCCTTCCAAGAAAGTTCAGTGATCTTGTGAGATACCTTATCTAAGTTTACAGTCGGTCCTTCTGGATGATTTAACTCTCCAACCGCTCTGTTCTTAGAAACTTGTTCAGTAACATATGTATCTACAGCCTTTTCCATAATAGGCTTTGGGTAGATACGTCCGTTTCTATTCTTTGCTTCTGATTGCATGAATACGCCTTCGATAAAATGGTTCTTTGTACCATCTTCCTTAGCTTCTACAATACATTCAATATTTTGTTCGTTATATTCAGCAATCAGTTTCATGTTTAACCTCTTACTTCTACAGCTGCAAATAAAACTGTAGCAGCACCGGCAAACAATTTGTCTGTTTTAGCTTTGTAGATGTTAACAGACTCTCCTGCAGCAAGTGTCATTGTACCTAGTGCAGTACCAGCTGCGTCTGTTTTTGTAACCAATGCAACAGCTGCAGCAGTATTGACTGCTCTAACTACGCTATGCTTACTAAAATCAGATGCAGCGCTACTGCCGTTAGCAGCCGCTTCTGTTGTTAGTGGACTTACTATCATCTGTTATCCTTTATATGTTTTAACAAACTGTTGAGCCATTTTCTCAGCTTCTTTCTGAGTCTTATAAGCGTCTAGTCTATCACCATCTATATATACCACAAATCCTGCCTTTTCTTTGTTGATCTTAACAGGAACGCGATCAATCTTTTTGTTAAAGACTTCTTGTCCTGAAGGACGTCTTTGCAGCTTTTCTCTAAGTTGTGTAAACGTTTTCATTTCAACAGTCTCTTAATTATAGTTTATTTATATGAAAAGTTTTTTCAAGACTCTTCATCTTCTAATTCTTCATCTTCTAATTCTTCATCTTCAAGCTCTTCATCTTCGATATCTAAAGCTTCTTCTGCTCCTGCATCTAGTTCATCATCATCTAGGTCATCAAGTCCGATTTCTGTTACATCTGGCTCTGTTTGAGCGCCATTGAACATTTGATCTGCTAGCTTTACCTTTTCTTGCTCAAGAGATTGATTCATTACATCTCCCATAATATCTTTAAAAGTTGGTGCTGCTGATGCAAAGTCCTGGTTAATTACTTGATCGATAAAATCTACTACTTCTGCCATACTAATCTCCGTTATTCACATTAATATCTAAACTATGTTTTTGCCCTTGAGGTTCTTGTTGTGGAGCCTCTTGCTCTTCTTCATCATTATTATCTATCTCACCAGAATCTTGTTCGTCAGATATCTGATCTTTCATATCTTCAATTTGATCGTCATCCATAAACAGAACGTTTTTCATAACATATTCTTTTGAGAAGAACTCTCCAACATACTGTTGCATCATATCTAGAGTCTGGATTCTCTCTCTTAAGAGCTCTGCTTCCTTTAGTTCTGTAAAGTGACTATCACGAACATATTCAACAGTAATATCTTCTTTCCAGCTGTTCCAATCTTCTTCAGTAATAACACCTTTTAAGATGAGCTGCTTTTTAAGAATATTATAAAATAGATTATCAAAACGAGAGCGAAGTCTATCAATAAACTTCTGAAACTTTAACTCTTCTCTTGTTATTTCATTTGTCTTGCCGAGAGAGAATTGAGTTTCTTGCTCAAGTCTACTCATAGGAACGTTTAATGATCTGTAGAGTCGTTTTTGAAAATAGATGATGTCGTCGATTTGTCCAAGATTTTCACCGCCTGGAAGTGTAGAGATTTCTGTTCCACGACCGCCTTCCCTACGAGGGAGCCAAAAGTCTTCAAGCATCGACATATGTTTACGATCATCTCTAATAGCTCCTGTGTTAGCATCGTATACGAGTTTATTACGGTACTTAGCCATAATACCTTTCATATATTCTTCTGATTTACCTTTAGGTAAATTACCTACATCAATGTAGAATATACGACGCTCTGGAGCTCTAGCTAGTCTGTAAATGACTAGCGAGTCTTCCATCATACGTAATTGATTAATAGGCTTCAGAGCTTTATGAAGATGTGATACAACTTTCTTACGAGCTTCATCTAGTAAGCCAGAGGTAACATAAGAAATAGAATCAGGAGTAATCTTAATACCTTGATTAGTTGATCCAGGCTTTTCCTGATAGATATAGAACTCATCTACTCGCTCAACAAGAGTTGCTCCTGTCTCAGGGTCTTTCTTCTTTTTAATTTGTTTAACTTTTTTAATCTTAGAAGCATCAATAGGTCTTACTTCTTGAATACCAGCTTTAAGATTATTTTCATCGAGTACAAGATGATGAAACATTCTACCATCTACATACCAACGCTTAAACATATCATGACCTAAGTCACCGAAGTTAAGCATAGATAATACACCATCAAACTCTTCGGTCATAGCTTTTTTAATCTGATCGCTAATACCATCTACATTATCAAGATTAAGCCTCACAGGAGCTTCGTTTGAGCCTGAGGTAATAGCTTCGTTAACAATATCTTCGACTGCTGCATCTACTTCAGGGTGATGTGAGACTGAACGATATTGCATAATAAGTTGTTTTTCGTCCTTGGTTTTCTCTCCATCCAAGTCGACATAAGTGCCATAGTGTGCACCTGCAGCTGTGACAAACCCTGCACCATCCTCATCAACAGGAGCCACAATTGATTGTAGCTTCTCTTGTTGTCTATTTCGAGCTCTTTTAATCTCGAATCCAAATAATTTAATACTGTCTTCAGCCATATTAATTCCTAATTAGTTAAGAGGGGCCCTTAAGCCCCTCTGATATTTATAGGGCTTATGAGGTTGTGTTTGATTCCCAGTACTGGACTTGGAACTCAACAGTGAATCGTTCAATCTCATTTTCTGAAGCATAGCTCAGATCAATTGGAGATACAGCTGTTGGGAAACAACCACGGAAGTTGTATGTCTTAATTGTTGAGCCATCTTTGTCAAGTTGCTCTACCAGTAAGTCTGCTTCGTAATCAACAACGTTAGTTAGTCCAGTATTAGCACTATGTGCATTCATACCGTTCATCCAGCGTTCCATTGAATCACGAATTACAAAATCCGTATCATTAATGATTGTCGGAGACCATACATCGAATGTACGATCACCAGCCATTTTTAATTGTCTACCTCTAAAAGGTACAATGATCGGTGAGATCGTTGAACCAGGTAGCTGTGCTGCCTCGCAGAGAAAGGATGATGCTTCCACATCTCCTCCTGCATAAGCTGGGAAGTTGATAGTCGCTTTGAACAGATTTGGTCTAGCGCCACCACCTCTCAACTTGGCTTTAAAGTCGTCTACTCCTAGAATAGCCATTGTCTATTTACTCCTTTGACGCTATTATACTGTGCCTACAACTTCACTAAAGTCTACACCAGTTCTAACAGCTACAAAATTAAGAGTAACGTAGTTAATTGAACGAGCAGGCTTAATGAAGATGTTCGCGATGAATTCATTACGATCAATAACATTTGCTGTGTTATTAGTACTATCACAAACTACCTTAAAGTCTGTGATACCGCGGCGACCTTGAATCTCTCTCAGGAAAGGCTCTACAATATTTACAAACTCAGCTCTTGTAAAGTCGTCGTTAAACTCAAACATTACGTTTCTAGCTGCAGCTGCAATAGCTCTTTCCATTACTAAGAACAATCTACGAACATTAATTCGATCGAATGCGGATGGTCTGTTCAAGAATGTCTTATCACCGAATAGCAAAATACCTTGTCCAGGAATATTTGCAACAGGGTTAACACCAGCTTTATAAAGAGTATCTCTGTCTGCTTTAGTAGGTGAATAAGACAGTGCTGTTACTCCAAAATATTGACCTCTTCTCTGACCTGCAGGAGAGAACCATGGAGCTGCATTAGCATCAGTAGCTGCCATAATACCTGCTGTAGTCGAAGCAGCTGGAATAAAGACATATTGATCATTATACTTATCATACACCTTTAGATAGTTATTATCTACTACAAGGTAAGAAGATGTATTAAACCCTCCTACAGTAGTTGTAGTTGCCGTTACTGGTGTTGCATTATTAACAACGGCTGCAATATCTGGTGAAGTTACAACCACACAATCTTTTCTTAAATTACCAGCGATGCTTGTTAAGTTATTTACAACAGTTCGTTGGTCAGCTGCGTTAGCCATACCAGGTGCAATCAAGAAGTCAACCTGAATATTATCAACATCGTTAAACAAGGCAAATCCACTAGCTATGTCTGAAGTAGCTTTTGATCCGCTATCAACTCCACCTGTTAGTGATTTACTAATCGCCCCAGATGGGTTACCAAATGCCTTACCTGATGTTGCGGCTGTACCTGCATGAGTTAAAGTGGCTAAGTCACCATCAAAATGAGCTAACCATACATACTCTGATGCAGAATTAATTACATCATACACGTAATTAGAGGAACCATCGCTATTTTTAGCATTAGATGCTAAAGATACAAATGCATAACTCTCAAGAACAGTACCTACTGTGCCAGAGATGAAACCATCTTCATCGGATACTACTACGTGAACTTCATCAGCACTACTACCTCTAGCATCTGCATATGCAGAGGTACCTGGTGCTTCATCAAATAGACCTTTATGTGTCCAACCGGTAAATCCAGCTGCTGTACATATATCTACTTTAATGGAGTTACCTAATGCTCCGGCCCATTTAGCAATCCAAGCACCTACGTTAGTATCGCCTGAGTCTGCGCCAAATGAACTTTTTACTTCATCCCAATGAGAACTGTTGTTAACATTTGTTACAACTGATGAGGATGAAGTTGCGTTTTTAGCTGCTGATGTAGCTTCTCTTACTACATACAGAGCTGAAGAATATCTTAAAAATTGTACTGCAGATAAAAAATCTACAGCGTTTGTTGCTGTGGGTGATCCAAATCTTTCGGCTAAGTCAGCCTCCGAACTAACTAGAGTAGCTACGTTGGTTGGACCCCAGCGAAAATCTCCGACATACGCACCAGTTGTTGACTGGACATTAGGAACAAACCCTGAAAGGTCTACTTCCTTAACCGTAATCGCAGGAGATTCAGAGGGACTAAATACTGCCATTTCTCTTTTCCTTTTGAGCTAATGATAAGATGTCATAATAAGAACATTCAATTACCGTTATTTATAATATTTTAATTCTTAATAAAATTCCTCTACCCAAGGTTTACTTCCTTGAATATGCCATTCATCTGGCTCCGGTTCCAATATAGGTTCATTTAATCCATCATCATGGTATCCCCATTCAAACACATCAAGTTCTATTTCACTCATTCTTTGCTTAAACATAAGCTCTTTCATATTAATATCAGACATATCTAAAAATCTATCACCTAATGTAAAGTAACCAAACAACACAAGATTCATCATTAAATCGTCATGATTACCATCAGACGCCTCATAAGATTGACCTTTAGCTATAAATGTAGACATCTCAATAATAGTTTCTTGATCGTGAATATTAAGTTTTCTATTTTCAACAATATCTTTTATAGTAGAGCATCCTAAACGCTTTACCTTTTTGTTCATCATAATACCAAGACCATTAGCTTTTAAAGCAGACTCTAGATGTAAATTCTCATACTCTAATTCATAATATAATCCATTACATACAATAGTACCTTGATCATTGTTTTCTATAACAACATATGCTTCATTATAATTTTTACAATACTTGTATATAATATTAGGAAACAATATAGGTGACATCTTGTTATTACGATATACGCATACTTGCTCGAACGGAGTTGTAGATATATCTATAATATTAAAAGTACTATAATCACCACCAACACCTTTAGCAACGTCCACAGTGCATATATACTGATGATCTTTTTCAGGTTCTTTGTATACAAGAAGAGTACCTCCTTCTAATACCCCGATAGGATTTCTCGCTCTTAATTCCATAAGAGTACTACCATCAATAAGTGTATCTCCAGTACCAAAAAATGTATTGCCAAACTCTTGATCAAACTGTAGCCTTGAAGTATTAGCTATTGTTTGTTCTTTCCAAGCCTCGTCTCTACCAGGCACATCCCACCAATCAACTCTAAATGGTTTGTATTCGTTTGTACCTTGAACAGCTCCTTCCCACAACTTATGAAACATATTACCCACTCCGTTAGCAGTAGATGTAATAATAACTTTAGTCTCTTTACCAGAAGAAATAACTGGATATGTAGAAGTATAGAATGTAGCAGCATCTTCAACGAATGCAAACTCGTCTAAGTATAGCAAATTAACAGACATACCACGAATAGAAGAACCTGATGTAGCTGCAGCAACAATACGAGAATTATTAGAAAACTCTATAGATTTTTTATTTAACGACTTACACCCAGGCTGTAGAAAAAACGGTAGATTCTCTAACATCAGCGTTACTCTCCCAAGCATCTCTTGAGATGTCGCTCCTTTGTTAGCAAGGATAGCTACAACCTTCTCAGGATGAAAGAGAGCAAACCAAAGTAGATATGCAACTGAAGAAATAGACTTACCAGACTGTCGACACGCTAGTACAATGGAGAATCGTTGATTAGTAAAATGGTCAAACATCTTACTCTGATAATCGTATAGCTCGAAGTTTACAAGACCTAAATCTAGGTGAATAATCTTACAATACTTAGAAGCAAAGTAAGAAGAGTCATCCATACATTTTTTATATTCTTCTACTTCGAATATATTAAATTGTGTTACAACACCATCACGCTTAATATTTGGGTTACCGAGATATGTGTCATTCATCTGTCTGGTCAATTATATCCACATCTTTCATCAACATACGTTGTAAGTCTGTTGTAGACCCAACGAAAACATTATTATTAGTAGTACTAGGAATAGCTGGAATATCTTTCTTTTCCATATCGTGCTTCTTCTTATGAATATCAATAAGAGAATCACCTGCATCTGATACGTTTTTTAACATACCAGAAAGAACCTCATAGGCTCTGGGATGTTCTGTTGCTCGGGCAACTTCAATCATATCTTCTAAAGCTTCTTCACCTTTGACTAGAAGACCATGTTTAATTCTTCTTACGAGTTCAAAATCGTTTTCTTTATTATCATTAGTCATCATAATCGTATGCTTCTAGGAACCCATAATCACTATCAGCACTCACTCCAGAAGGAGTAGGAGTAATAGTAATACTCAATAAATCACTGTCAGCAATATCCTTTGTTTCTGTATCAATCTTAGCAATTGATTTATTAATAATTTTACCATCATTAATCGGACCATAAAAGTTAACTTTCATATCAAATGTTAAAGTATATAGGATAGTTCTTCGTGAGGCTACTTCGCCTTCAAAATCATCATTAAAATCTACACTTGTAATAGTAATAGGTACATCTTCTACTACACTTGGATGATCTGCAAGAGGTTTAATTGAAACGTTGTACTGAGGAGAAAAATAAGGAATTATCTGCTCTACAATTTGTAAGGCATCATTCTGAGTTTTAGAATAAATGTTAAGCTGAAAGTTTATTATATAAGGTACAAAGGCATTTATTTTAGATCTCTGAGATACTGTAGTTCCTGCTTGTTGAAAGTTAGTAGTCTTTTGTAGCTGTCTAGAAGGGTCATAGTTTATACCTATTATTTCAAAAGACATTCTAGGAAGCTTTACTGCTACTCTTTGACCGTCTTGCAAGTCAGCTTGCTCTCTTATACGGTCTAAGAATTTAGACCGAGGTGCATAGGTTAAAGGAACTTTAACATGATTATAAGAAGCTCCAGTCTCTAGTCGTCTGACTACGTATATATCATTAAACAGCTTACCAAAAGTCGCAACCGATTTTCTAATTCTTTCGTGATAAAAATAACTAAACATTAAGGTTCTCCAAATGGGTTTGATTCAGAGAAGTCTAAGAAGTCAGTTAGAGTATCAAAGTATTCGTTTTGTTCATTAGAAGACGCTCCTATATTATCTGTCACACTAGTTACAATTGCTCCTTTATCTGTTGTTCTATCTCTAATAATAATACCAACCTCTGGTGTCTTATACTTACCATCATCAGAATAAAATTGAGAAACTGTAAGAGTGTTATTTGACTCGTTCCAGTTTTGTATAACTGATATTAGCCTATTACCATCAGCTTGTACTTGTATAGAATCTTCTCCGATCTCAAATAAGGCTGGAAGCGGCGGACTTATAGTCACAGTAGGAGCAGAAGAAAAGGGAGATCCAGCACTAGTGATTGTAATCCCTGTTAAAGCTCCTGCTGAACTAATCGTAGCCTCAACCACTGCGTTATTACTTGGAGAGAGTACAACTGTAGGAGGTACAGTATAACCAGCCCCAGGGTTAGTAACTGTAAACCCTGTTAACACACCAGATTCATTAATTGTAGAAGTAACAGCTGCTGTAGTTTTAGTGGTGTTTAAAACCATAGAATAGGTATAAGCATAGTCCGCTTGAATATCATCTATCTCATCATTACCTGTACTAATATTTTCATTTCCGTATTCAAATAGCTCACATCGCAATTTATAGGTTGGAAGGTTTTGTAACTGGTAAAATGGCTGTTCATGTTCTACATGGGTTATTTCAAAAAGCTTTTTAGAAAAGGGTATGTATAGCACATCCCCCTCTGCCGGTCTCTGTATTGTAATTTCATTATCGTATCGTTGTACAGTACTTTCCCACCTACGTCTTGAAACTATAAAAGTAGCTTGATCTCTAATCTCTACTCCAAACTTAGTAAACAGATCTCCTTCACCGTCAAATCCGTCCACATTTTCAATATACATTTCAAGCTTATAGGAAGAGTTAAACCTGGATGGAATATCTTCTCCGAGTAATCTGTCCTCTGCTAGAATATCTCTTGGAAGGTAATAGATGTCTTGACCATACATTTTTAATGACTCTATGACTATATCCTCAAAGAGTCTTTGTTCTGATCTTACTGATTGACTAAAGTATGGATTAGTTGCCATTATTTTATCCTACAAAGAAGTCAGCTGGCATCTCGTGTTCAAGTCTAATAGACTCTCTTAAACGATCGATATCACCTGTTGCGTCATCGTATATCTGTCTACCATTTAGCATAACTCCTCCTGGAAGCTGCATACCTTCAAACTTCATAAGGTTAGCACCCCACTGTTGTTTAATAAGAGCAGTTGTATACTCCTTAAGCCATATATCATTATAAACTTTAGTATGTGTATTAGCATTTATTGCTTCGTATATTTCCGCTACAATGTAATCACCTTCTTTAAGATCACCATCTTGAAACTCACCATGAATATAAAGTCTATTCTGCTTTCTAGCAAAAGTAATCTGAGGGTTACCGTTTAATCTCATATCAAGTAGAGACAGATATTGCTGCATTTGTTCGTAATATGCAAGGTCGCCAATATAAGAATGCATGTTAGCGATATCATTTAAGTGTAGCTGATATTTAACATCAAAGAAGTTTCTTGTAGACGCATCTCCGTGCACCTTAAACATTCTGGAAACAAACTGCACACTATCACTTAAAGTAATATACTGGTTCGTTACATCTGTAGCTGTTACTTGATGCTTGAGAAATGTTCTTAGAGTAGCATCTGAATGAAACTCTTGATAGTATTGAATGGCTTCGTCCACACGGTCTTCCTGCTGGTCAGGATCTACATTAATCTCGATCACAGGGTCGCCTAATCTACGAAGACAATATTCTATGAGTGTAGCTCTTGATGTTGGATTTGCCATTTTGTTTTCCTCTAACTCCGTTAGATGTATTTATAAGGTTAAGATGCTACTATTATTTGACCTGCCATCGAGGAGTGATTTTCACAATTATAATAATAAGTTCCGGCTGATGTAGGAGCAAATAGAATATACCCATCAGTTTTACCAGTATTAGCAAATATAGTTGAGCCTGTTACAGCATTACTTGTCCCAGTAGAATTCGACGTTTTAATCCAAAATGGGTGTCCAGTGGTATTTTTTATAATAAACTTAATAATAGAGTTCGCAGCCATATTAATAGTCTTATTATTTGTATCTCCAAAAGAGCCGTTAGTATCCCAACCTTTAAGTATATAAACACCTGACCCTGCTTTCACTTCTACATCGTACCCTTCATGTACAAGATTTTGAGTTGCCATTATGATTGACTCCAGATTAAAGTACTGCCAACATAAACATGAGTAAACTGTGAGCTTCCTAAATAAATGCTATCAATTGTTGTACTTCCTATTTTTAAATTACGAGTAGCAGATCCTCCTCCTCCTTGGCCTTGTTGAGGAGCAGCTCCGTGTTCTGCAGTAGCGCTAAATAAAGGCCGAATAAAACCCAGATTTGGTTTATCATCTCTTACAGCAGATAAATCTGACCAGTTTTTATTAGCACTACTATGCTTAGCATGAATTGCTTTTCTAGCTTGTACTCCTGCTTTAGTAACATCAGAAACATACATAAAACCGACATCAATGCCAATTAATGTACTATTGAATGGACGATTGCCGGTGCCGTTAAGAAAAGAATATGAAGGAACTGCCATTTTAAGTTATTTGTGTTAAGTCTAACTGATTAAATATTACATTACCAACAGTATTATTTCCAGATGCTTTAATTACTTCACAAAAAGCCCACATGTATTTTGGAGAAATATCTACCAACGATGATGAAGAAATAGTTTGTGCAAAAACCGCTGTAGTGGATGTAGTAGTCGGTGATTCATATGGTCCTAATTTATAGTTATTACTGTAAGCATATGTATTCCCACTAGCACCTAATGCTTTATCTTGAATATAGTATAAAGTTATTCTAAACGTAACACCTAAACCAGAAGTATGACTAACATCCCAATTCAATCTTAAATCATTAGAAGAATAATCAGGAATTTGTAATGCATAATTATCTGAATATGTCTTACCAGCATTGTTATTAAAGAAATGCCATACTAATTTATTGCTATTTGATGGACTATTAAATTGAGCAATTGAAGGTCCTGCGTTACTTTCTGGACTGACTAAAGTTAATGGTCTACGATCTTTATTGTTTCGTAATACTGTTACTTTCCATGGTAATCTATCACCGGGATCTTGATTAAAATTAAGTGGATTTCCTTGAGCTAACTCTAACGATGAATCAGCCAAGTCTAAGTTTGGAGAAAATGCTCTATAAGTTGTATCAGTGGTAGCTGCTGAAAAAATATTACTTGCATCCGATACAAGCTTGTATTGTTGATTGTTCAAATTGCTAAAGTTATAGTTGCTATTTGGATTATTTCCTAATCCACCATAACCAGTATTTTCTTCAACATACTGGTTATAACTAAAAGAAGGAGCGTGTGTACTTACTGTTCCTTCAGTTATATTAATTGTTTTATAATTTGAATTGTAATTCTGCATCAAATGGCCTGTATCATATTTAGAATGATGATAGCCATCTCTAAATGTTAAATTAAAAGTTCCTGGGTAATTACTGCCATTGTTTTGATCATGAAATCTCCAGCCATACTGCCCATCTGTATATTTAATATAAGCATTCATAGTTCTTGTTGTTGTATTACTATAACTGTTTGTTTGGCTCTGAGTGGGCCAATAAGCATAATGGTTTTGACTGCTATAGCCCATAGTCCATCTATTTAAGTCAAAGTTATAGGTGTGTTTATTTGTATCATTTTCGCCATCATTATTCATGTAATGATAAAAGTAACTATAACCACCTGTGCCAACATGGCCGATGTCAATATCACCGTTACTATATATGTAAACACCATATCCTGGCATGTAAGAAGCTCCTTTAAATGCTTCTAACTTTATATCTCCTCCGTAAATGTAAGGGTTTTGATATTGTGAAACAGCAATTATTAAAGTATTCCTACAATCCCAGTTAACACATCCCATTTCATTGTTTCCACTACCACCCCATCTCCATGTGTCCGAAGAGTCAGATCTATTAGAATTACTATGAATAATAGTCATACCCCCAGTTTGAGACGTTTCACTTACCCATCCAGCTGTTACAGTAATACCGTGACGCCCGATCCCGCTGGTTCCTCCTGACATACTAGACGGTTTTAAAAAATACATATTTGTATTGTTTTGGTTTTCTGTATAAATTGTACTCTGTGAAATACTTTTATCTTCATCCATAACATAAATGCCACCAGTATCTAATAAAGGAAAATGCTCATTCCAAGTGCTTTGGCCTGGTGGAAATCGAAAATTATTATATGAAGAATATTGAGCCTTATAATATTTCTCACCTGTGTTTTTTCTTAACGCATACATAAACCGTCTATTAAATGTTGCATGGCTGTATTGGGATGGATTATTTGGCGTGCTTGTCCAAGCTTGCTGAGTTCCAAAAAAGTCGTTAAAAGGTAAACCTTTAAATCTTACCTCATCTCCAGATGCTAAAGTGCCTAATTTGGTGGAAGAGCTATTATGTAACAAATGGGATAACTTCCATGGTGAAGCATATGTACCACTGCCGTTTCCAGTTGTTCCATGAATACCACCGCCTGATGATTCTAAATAAGGATCTACCCAATAAACAGTCATTACGATATCTCCTCTATAATTGCATCGTTTACTTTAGCTTGTGTGATTGCCCAACGTTCGCCATCTTCTATTTCAACTGAAATTGTTCTTGTTACTGTTGTAGTTTCCCCATCACTATCGGTGTATTTCATAGGAACATAGACTTCCACACGATCATTCTCATCAGAAAAATATTGATGTTCATAAGCAGAGAAATTTTCAGGAATGTATTTAGAAAGTAATTTATACGGCATTTTATTATCCTGTTACGAAATAGATTGTATTAGCATCTGGAGAGCCAGGCAAAGAGGCTACAACTTCAAGTGCATAGCCTTTAATAGCTTTACCAGTAACATATATGTTACCTACCATTGATGCGTGATTGGTACATTGATATACTAGGGTGTCAGGTGCATCCATAGGTACAGTAAATGATACCTTAGCACTACTAGCTCCTGTTACTCCAGATGTATATGCTGAACCTCCATTAGAGACTCTAATTGCTAATGGATGAGATGAATATGATGAGTTGTGGATACAATAGGTTTTACCTCTTTCAAAATACATATCAGGGTTGCTACCTGATTCCGAAGGAAACCCGTCTCCTGTAAATTTATATACATTGCTTCCTGCTGTACTTACAGTTATTACAGCATCTGGCATGCCAGTTTCGTCACCAAGCTTAGAAGTTAATTGAGCTTCCAACCCGGTAAGATTGGAAGCTTCCATTTGTGACACGCCTAGTTTTTTAAACTTTCGGCCATCCCATTTATAACCAACCCCATTAGTAGTAACAGACTGGTTTAATGATTTTGAACTTGGAAATTTTATCTTGGGCATTGTAAAACCTTTCTAATTAACAGTATTTATAAGGTTTGGAATAGCCAATCGCTCTGAATAAGTCGATCATTTACATATGAATTATCAATTAAATCAACCGGGGCGTAATTAATTTTGTTCATATAGTTAAATACATCAGAAATTAAAGGTGCACCTTCGTTATAATGTACGTATGAGCACTCTAAAAGAATAAATCTAGGTTTTGTTTTTAACAAGTTTTTTGCACCATCAAGGATTAACAACTCTGATCCCTGGGTATCTATTTTTATAAAATCAACTGGATCAGTAACAAAACTATCTAGTTGTTTCATTTGTCTAAGCTGTGGTTTAGAATCTCTATAAAACTCTGTATTTTCTTTAAACACAGAAGTCCCTGTGGTAGATCCCCATCCACTATCATCTATTGTAAAAAGCTCAACCGTTTTTTCAGTATCACCTAATACTTCAAAAACAGCATCTGATTGCAGATACTGTTCATTACGCTTATCAGCTTCAAATTGTTGAACATGACAAGAAGGCCAAACAGACTTTAGAATAGTAGTAAACTCACCTCTATAAGCACCAATATCTAAAGCCTGTTTAACTTCTACTCCGGTTCTTTTTAAATAAAAGAACCTTTCTATAAAGCCATGCATTACTCTTCTGCGAGTTCTTCCGCTACATTATCATCTGAAGCTTCTAAAGAACCTGATAGACTATTAACAAAGAATTGCCGTGCTGCTTGAAGCTGAGCCATTTCCATATTTAAGTTACTAACCTTATTATCAAGATTGCCAATTTGCTGCAGCATACCCTTTTGCTCATCTGTCAGATCCTCAACAGCATATTCATTATCGTTGATTGTGATCATTTGTTTTTGTGTCGGTTCTTCAGCCATTTGTTGTTACCTCGTTTATTAGCTGTTGCCATTGATATTGTCTTGTTCCCCAAGACCAATGATTTAAATAATACTTATACTGACTTTTACGCCAATTATAATTATCCCAATATGTGTCGATAGCATTATTCAATATCTTTGAATATCTATCAACGATGTTATTACAAAGTGGGACGTAGTCCGCCCACGTCCCACAGGTTTCATAAAGCGCTCCGTAGTTAGTAGTAACTACCTTACATCCACTAGATAATGCTTCTATTGCCGAAAGGCAACTAGTTTCTTCAAAAACTGATGGGTAAGCAAGTATATGAGCGTCTTGAACTGCTTCCCTAACTATATTGTTAGGTGCATATTCGACATGGTTGTATCCAAGTTCTTTTATTGTGTTATATATCTGATCAAATTGACCCTTTGTTTGCTCTGCAAAGCTAGGACCGTATATAGATGTACCAGAGTATATATCTACTTCAATGTCAGATCTATTAATATTTTTTAGAACTTCTAATAGTAAATGTAGACCTCTCCATGGAGTTGACGTATAAATTAATTTAATTTTATCTTTTGGCTTATCTTTCCACTCAAACTCTGGCACTGCGTTTTGAATAACATAACAATCTATATCATCTAAAGGAAAGTTTTTTCTAAATTGTTCATGTTGCCAATGAGAAACAAACACTATAGCGTCTAGTCTTTTCGTATATTCAGGCTCTTTAAGACCTTTAGCATTCTCTTCATTAATATTTAAATGCTGCCATAGTACATTAGGTTTAGTATCTGATAAAAGGTCTGGATGACAGATAGACAATATAAGATTAATATCAGAAAAGTCAACTCTTTTTGATAGATTATTATAAAGTAATTCAGTACCGCCGATCGGACTACTTGGTTTCTGCATATAAGAACCTACACTTCTTCAAAGGACTATCCTTTTGTTTCCAAAAGTCATACTCTGCATACATATTAAATAAGTCAGCAGGAAGGATTGTTTCTCTCTGCTCAAATGTTACATCTTTCCGTACTTTATGTAACCCATCTATTTTAGCATCTGTATCGTAGTTATCGTAAGAAGCTTCTGTATCATTAAAGTCATGTTCATACCACTCTTCTTCAATAAACTCATATATGTGTTTCATAACCTCTTTTGGATGAGAAGCTAAAACATCATACTCAATAAACATAATATTTTCTTGCTCTTCACATGCTGCAGCCTGTTTAACAAAATCTAAAGGACCTTTTACTCTGGCATTTTTATCTGGATATTGTCCCATAAGCATATGACAACGCTCATAAACAGATGCCCAGTCAATGTGATCATATAATGGTTTTATTTTTAGAGGGTTCTTTCTATGAAGCTTTTCAAAAGAATCTAAAATCCAAGGTATGCTTCGAACTGTAATAATCATTTTAAAGTCAGGGTATAATTGTTTTAGTAAATGAGTGTCAGCAGCCCACCCTCTACCAGTATTAAAACAAACTTCTGTATCATCTTTATAGAAAGCATCGAAGTCTGCTCTCATAAGATCATATAACCTCTCGTCTGGAACTACGTCTGCCATTCCTACATTCATATTTACAGCTGTTATCTTACTCTTCACAAAGTCTGCAAGAGGGTCTGATATCCCTGCTGTAAATCTAGGATTCTGGTTTAAGATAGTAGAGAGCAGTGTAGAGCCAGATCGAGGTAACCCCGAAATAAAATTATATTTTTTAGTATTGTTCATATGATTTTTCTTCAACTAAGTCAGATCCAACCTTTAGATTGATATCTTTTTTTACTTTAGCTCTTTTATCGTTAGTAATATATACTGACCGAGCAAGCTCAATAAACTCTTGATCAAACTCTTTCTTTGATTCCTTTACTCGAATCTTGTCCTCAATATCCCAGAGCTCTGCATTTATATTTTCAAGAGATTGAAACTCTAATAGAATATCCGGAGCTCCTGCTTTAGAAAGAACACCACTTAGCAACACTAACTCTTTCTGTACATTCTCTAGCTTAAGAGGATCTGTTATGTTACGATTCTTAATTCTAAGAATAGTAATCTTATCCACAAGCTCTCCAAGGCTGATAGGTGCTTCTACAATCATTTGTGTGCAAACCTTATTTTATCTTCTTCAGGTCTGCGTCCATGAACTTTATTTACATATGTATCATAAACATCTTGGGCGTCTACCATAAGATTACGAGGGTCAGCTATATCCATTTTATAGTATGTGTTATATTTCTTCTTATCATGAAATGACATATTATAGTTTTGCATATAACCAAACTGTGTCCATCGCGTATTACCCCAAATTACAACTCCGGGAGTTCCTGTAGATGCTGCAAAATGCTGAACACAAGAATCAATACCGATAAATCCCTTTGCATTTTTTAACAGCTCATGCAATACAGGAAATGATTTATCACACTTAATAGATCCAGCATAGCCTGGCTCGTTAGGCATACTAGTATCGATGACGGTATGATCTGGAAATTTTTCGTTCAATACATTAACTATACTCTGAGAGAAATAAGGATGGTAGTTGCGGCCTGCATTAGAACTAACATATTGATTATTAGGATCCCACCCGATAGGGGTTTGACCTCCAGTAAACTGAATCATAATATAATTTTTAATATTATTATCTGACAACCATTTTTGTGTATCTTCCTTTGCCCAGTCAGTATACATTCTAGGACGCATACCAGGATCATATTCAATATCGTGTAGCTTACAATATGCTTGTACTAAGTGCCAATCACCTTTAACAAAATTACTTTTGTAAGGCTCTGAGTAGTAGATATTATCTGATTCTAAAATTCTTGGATCATCTAATGGAATAGATGACTCATCAAAACACATCTTGACAAGAGGATTATCTCTAAACACATCAACATAAGGCGTTACAATTTGTACTGGCTCACCAGCTCTTTCAGCTAGTTTAGGTAGAAGCGCTGTAAACATGACGCATTTACCAATACCACCCTCAACTACATAAGTATCTAAAGACATAATTTCTCCATTATCAATTCATTCTATTATACTATACCATTATATATAGGTCAAGCTTTATTCCGGTTTAGTTGGCCAAGTTACGTTAAATGGGAATTCCTCTTGGCTTGGGATATCTTTTAGGGCTTGACGGTATGTAGACATCTCTGCAGATAATTTATTCTCCGGTAAGGTAAGATGATCTGTTTCAGCTAATATACAATCCCGATAAACTATTACATTAGACTCAGCTTCATCTTCCGACTTGTTAGATATAGAGTAATTTACCTGCCACTCATCACCGTTTAATACAGGAGTTCCTGGTACTATATCCTGTACTTTAGAATCATATGATGGAGCTTCTAACTCTATTACCTGATAAACCCCATATGTTCCTAATACAGTATCAGATATCTCTTCTGGAAAAGATGTATCCGGATTATCTCGACGAAATTGAGCTATTGTGTACGGATATTGAACAGACAGTCCGTTTACTGTTTTTGCATACATATTCTTTCCTTATGATGCTTCTAATGTTTCATTGCCGTTAGAGTCAGACAGGCTTGTTAATGTAGATGGAAAGCTTCTGCCAGTCCCCCAGATAATACGAACTGCACCGGTTTGCGCTGCCGTTGGAGTGCCACTCATCGCTGCAGATCCTGCTCCAAACTGACCTCCATATGGATTACCTCCGTCTGCTCCACCCGAGCCTCCACGTCCCCCGTGGCTAGCTTGATTAGCAGTAGCTGCAGCGCCATTTGAACCCTGACCGAACAATCCTACACCGCCCCCTCCCGTTCCGAGCCCTGGATAACTACTAGGACCAACAGCACCTCCACCACCAGCGCCACCAGATCCGGAAGTTCCAGCTGCTGGACCCTTACCTGCTGTTCCTCCATCTCCATTATATCCACCAGCGCCTCCGCCAGCGCCCTCTCTGTAAGCATTCCCTCCTTCAGGAACCGCCCCATAAAAATCAGATGATGCTAGACCTCCGCGGCCTCCACCATCATAATTCGATCCTATAGATTTATATTGAGACGAGCTGGAACCAGAATACCCCCCTTGGCCTCCTGTAGCTGTAGTACCTAGTGCCGTACTATCCTCAGCTGCGTGGTTGTATGGAGCAACAGCGCCTGTTATACTATTGGTAGCTCCCACTACAATTGTATATGATTGACCAGGAACAACAGTAATGTTATTCTTATAAGCTAATGATCCTCCACTTCCTCCATAAGCTCCTCCACTTCCCCCTGCCCCAACACAGACTACGCAAACACTAGTAACTCCTGTAGGACAAGTCCAAGTATATGAACCAGCAGTTTCCCATCTTGCGCCTCCAGGGTCAATAACCTCTTCTGCAGACACACTGCTTAAAAGAGCTAGCATCAAACCAGACATTAGCTAACGCTCCCTGCAATAACACAAACAGTACCACTAATAAACAGTATTGTTGCAATCCCCCTTGTAGCAAGTGTTACTGACGCTTTATCTGTATTAGTACCACTTATATATGCGGTTGTAATTGAACAAGTAATAGTTACGTTGCCTGTAGTGTTGTTAAATACACTTACAATATCTCCTTCGGAAAAGGTCGAGTTAGGTATAGTAATACTACCTCCTGAACCTACCTGTATATACTTTCCTACGTCACCAGTAGCTAAAGTATAACTAGACGTCTTGGTACCCACAGGAGAAATACTAGCAGCAGCAGTTAATGATCCACTACTAACAGAAATATCATTGGTTTGATGATTTATATTTATTGACATAAGTGATTCCTTAATTATTTATGCAGCCGTAGATCCCGCCATGTCATCTTGATCCATTACCCAAGCATAACACTTAGCTAAGAATGTATCACCTGTTTTAGCTTCAACATCTGTTAAGTTTGCGTTAAAACGCTTGGAATCTACATCTCGAGTTTCATCGTTAGGTGAGTTAGTCGCATAAGCACAAAGATCAATCATTACCATAAATTTAGCATCTATTATGCTAGGCTGCCGTATAATAACAGCTGATACAATTCGATAGTATGCATCGTTGAAAGCTATACCGAATTGGCTGTTTTCAGCAATAATGTTATTTAAAATAGCCATGAGTTTATTTCCTTTTTAATCATATCTTACTTCAGTTGTGTTAATCGAAGCTACCCAACGAATATTAGTTGATGCAGCACCTGTTACAGTGATTGCCAATCCTCCGTTTGTAGTGTCAGCGGATAGTACCATGCCCCAGTTAGGTGTGTTGTCTAAAACAGTAGTTGCACTATTAACTAGGGTAGTAGTGCCAGCCGAACCCTCTCTACGAATTAAACCTTCAATCTTCCAAGCTGCACATTCAGTACCTTCGGATGCTTTTTCTCTTGCTACAATAGTGCCGTGAAATGCGTAAGCATGATTGTTAGCTAGAATTAATTGGTTGTTTGTTGTTGCAGTGCTATTATTAGTAGTAAGAGCAGTAGCAGTTGCGTTTGTAGTGGCTTGGCGAAAAATTGTTAATGCACTTTGACTGTCTCCAGTACTAGAAAATTCTCCGTTACCAAAAGCCATTTTACCCACATACGCAGATTTAGCTTTAGTCCCAATAGCAGTACCATTAGTGCACCATGCATAATTTGAAAACCCAAGTGTAGTCGAATACTGTCCACTAGATTGTGAGTAAGCCCCAACACTAGTGGCATATGAAGCATTAGCCACACCTGAAACAGCAACAGAGTTAGTCTGTGTCGCACAAGAGACAGAAAAATATCCCCCTATTGCAAGAGCGCCACAGCCTTGAGCTTTAGCTAGATATCCTATCGCTACACTACGAGGACTCATAGCACCGAAGGATGAAGTGTTGTTAGATATAGCTGCTGCAAAGCCGTCTTGGGCAGCTGCCCTAGAGCATCCTAAGGCTATTGCTCCTGTACCAGAACTTGTAACCTGTGCATCATATCCAATTGCTATTGATCTAATTGCTGCTGCACAGGTCATTTGCCCTATAGCTATAGCACATACACCATAAGCTCTTGGACCGAAGCCAGTACCCCCATAACCACCACCAATTGCAATTGAAAGCTGCCCAGTAGCTTTAGGACCGACAGAAGTAGAATTAGATGAACCTACAGCTGTAGCATAAGCTCCAGTAGCAACAGAAGAGGCTCCAATAGCAAGAGAACGGTCTGCTGTCGCGCAGGATTGAGGCCCAAGCGCTACAGATGTGTCTCCTGAAGCTCTCATATTTCTACCAATGGCTATTGATTGACTTCCACAAGCGCAAGCTCCATCCCCGAACGCTTGAGCAGAAAACCCTGTCGCCTCAGAATTACTACCAATTGCAACTCCATTACTACCTGTTGCAGATGGGGTTGTAGAGCTCGATGGATTTTCAGCATAGAGAGTCGTACCTCCTCCGCCGCCTCCTGATGCTGCTGCAAGCACAAGACCACCACTAGAAGTGCTGTATGTTAATACATGACCATCAGTAGACCCAAGACCTGGGATACGTAGCAGGTTGTTGTTAGCGTTACCAAGAGTAATTTCATTAGACACGGTAGCTGATGACGCATCTGCACAACAACCCAAAACAATATTGTTTGATCCAGTTGTTAAAGAAACGCCAGCACTTCTACCAATAGCTGTGTTGTGTGTGCCAGTAGTTAGATTGCATAACGCAAAACTACCAACAGCAGTATTACCTTGAGATGTTGTAACAGAGCCCATTGATAAGTAACCGACGGCTACGTTACAGCAAGAAGTAGTAGCGCTTTGCATTGCACTTGATCCGACTATAGTATTACCATGTCGTTTAATTGTTTTACCAGCACAATGACCGATAGCAACGTTATTAACCCCACAGAAATATGCTGAATGAGTACCAATAGAAACGTTGCATCCGCAGTTACCAAAAGTACCTGCAAACGCACCTAATGCAACGTTGCATGAAGCAGTTGTGGTAGTGTAACCTGCACCATCACCAAAATATGCATGATACTGCCCTGTAGTGGTGTTTAATCCCGCATCTCTACCTACAGCTGTATTGCAACTAGCACTAGTAGTACATGCCAGAGCTCTGCATCCAACCGCAGTATTATTATTACCAATAACTTTACATATTAAAGCCTTAAAACCAATAGCAGTATTACCATAACCAGTTGTGTTGGAACACAAAGAGCAGTTACCTATTGATGTGTTGTAACAACCAAATGTATTTGATTTTAATGCTTTATACCCTACTGCTGTATTACACATCCCAGAGGTGTTGCCGCATAACCCATAAGTACCCATAGCAGTGTTCTGTGCGCCAATAGTATTATTGCGCATCGCAAACATACCAAACGCATTATTATATGCACCTGATGTGTTTTGTTGTAGAGAGTATGCACCAAATGCAGTTGTATATGCACTTGTGTTGTTTTCAGCTGCATTTGAACCAACAGCTGTTATAAAGTGCGCTGTTGTATTTGTCTTACCTGCGCTTTGACCCATATAGGTGTTTTGATAACCAGAAGTATTAGCACAACCTGCTTTATCACCAATTGCGTTGTTAGACGAACCCGAAGCTGATCTCAGACCATAACTACCAATAGAAATATTATAATTACCACCAGCTAACTGTTGCGAGTTCATACCCAACGCAATAGCATGCTGAGGCTGAGAACCTAGGTTGCACATCGCAGATTCACCAATTGCTATACTATTACGACCGCCTGCGGCTGTCCCTAAGTTTTTACCTGCTGAATGTCCTACAGCAACGTTGCTATAACCAACTGTGGCTTGGCACATCGCACAAGCACCAACAGCTGTGTTATTATATCCTGTTGTGCTTGAATTTAGAGTACTAAATCCTACTGCTACTGTATTACATCCTGTTGTGTTAGCATGCATTACAGAGTTACCAATGGCAACGTTTTTTCTACCAATTGTGGTGTTGTATGAAGCAGCGTAACCTATAGCAACGTTGGAATCACCGCCAGTGCCTTGCCTCATAGCAGATGTGCCAATAACAACGTTATAACCGCCAGTAATATTACTTCTCATAGCAGAGGAACCAATAGCTACGTTATACTGACCTGTTGTATTACAATATAAGGCTTCGTTACCTACCGCAGTATGACCACCTGTACATGATTTAAACAGAGCTCTATATCCAACAGCTGTACCATAGCTATTAGTTGTATTACATCTCATAGCACAAACGCCAATAGCAACGTTTTTGCCTGCACAAGTGTTGGCCATCAATGACATAGAGCCAATAGCAATGTTCTCTTGACCTGTTGTATTAGCAATCATCGCCTCTGTTCCAATTGCTACGTTGCACGACCCGGTCGTATTAAAAAATAGAGATTGATGGCCAACAGCTGTATTACAAGTTGCCCCAAGGCTGCAGGCCATTGATTGGTTACCAAGCGCTGTGTTGCACCCAGCTGTAATTTTTGACATAGCTTTCGAGCCAATAGCAACATTGTTAAACATTGGAGAACTACCTGCAGCACACATTGCGCCATAACCAATAGCAACTTGGTGATCTGCTGAACCAAGTGTCTTACCTGCATGTGCACCAATCAGAATATTTTGATCACCAGATGAATTTAAGCTACAGCCTGCAGAAAAACCGACAGTTACGTTACCAGTGCCCCCGGTACCTGCATTTGTTCCCAAACCTAAATTATTTGTTCCAGTAGTAGAAGCATCGCTTAGATCATCAATAGCTGATGCACCACCACCACCGCCTCCTCCTGATGCAGCTGCAAGTACTAATGAGGTGCCATTATAACATAATACATGACCTGATGAAGCGCCTGCTTGCAATCCTGGCAATCTAAGCACTGTGTTAGATGTATTGCCAATTACTATTTCATTTGATGTAGTTGCTGATGTTGCTTGCGCGCCATGTCCAATTATAATATTATTACCACCAGTTGTAATTGTATTACCTGAGGCTCTTCCTAGGAAAGTATTACACACCCCTGATGTTACATTCTGACCAGATCCTGAACCTATTGCTGTGTTAAATTCCCCTGTTACTTTACATAAAGCCCAGCTACCAATAGCAGTGTTATACATTACATAACCTGTGTGGTCCATCATGGCTTTGTAACCAATAGCAGTAGAACCATAAGCTCCTGTGGCACTTTTCATTGCACAGTTACCTACAGCAACGTTAGCTCTTACTGTAGTACCCGCGCACATTGTATTACAACCAATAGCAACATTATCAATTCCAGTGGTAATACACGAACCTGCAAAGTACCCCAGTGCTTGATTGCCATTTCCAGTAGCACATTTTAAAACACAGTAACCTACACCGACAGAATTTTGAACTGGTTTTCTAGATCCTGAGTTACCTATTAATACGTTTCTGCATGCTGCCGGTCCTAGATCAGTGAATCTACCCATAACTACATTGTCGCTACCTGTAGTAATACAAGCACCTGCATTCTGTCCAAACAAGCTATTAGAAGCACCTGATGTGATAGCTACACCAGTACAATACCCTACAGCTGTGTTACAACCTGAACCTGTTTGCGATTTAAGAGAATTATTACCAACAGCTGTACTGTAAAAACTGCCATTACCGTTACCGGTATCTGAGCACATTGCATTAGTACCAATGGCTATTACCCCTTGAAACGCATTTACACAAACTCTATTTTTTAAAGCGTTAGTACCAATTGCAATGTTATTTTGGTCTTTAGTATTACTAAAGTTTGCACATCGGCCAATAGCTATGTTACTGTAAGCACCGGCTGAATTATGACATTGCATAGCTTGCGTACCTATAGCAATATTATTACTACCTATAGCTGCGTTACCATAACCAGCTTTCCAACCTATAAACACGTTACAATCACCACAAGTAACAGATCTCATAGCATCTTTACCGATAACTACGTTATATTTTCCTGCAGTGTTTTGATACATTGCCATCGAACCAACAGCAACGTTAGAGTGTCCAAGAGAGGTAGTTTGCATACTGCGTATAGCATTAAACCCGATTGCAACTGTGTCATATGTATTAACCGCTTGCTTTAAGGCCTCTGTACCTATAGCTACGTTCATTACTCCTGTAGTATTTGCTGCCAGGGCGCATATACCTACTGCAGTAACACTCCTATCTGTTGCGGTTAATGCAGCTAATGCATTAGTACCTAATCCAACGCTTGTGGCATTAGTCTTAGCATCACTTAGATCATTAATGGCTGATGCACCTCCTCCACCACCACCTGATGCAGCCGCTAAGACCAATGAAGTACCATTGTAACACATGATGTGCCCTGACGATGCACCGGATTGCAAACCAGGAATCCTAAACGCTGTGATATTAGCATCACCAAGTGTGATTTCGTTATTGACGGTTGCAGAGCTTGCAGAAGCTCCTCTACCCAAAAGAAGATTACAAGATCCTGTTGTAAGACTTAAACCTGCCTGTTCACCAATTGCTGTGTTACATACACCGGTTGTTAAAGATCTTAAACTTAATCTACCCATTGCAATGTTGCAACCGCCGGTAGTAGTTGAACATAAAGTTTCTAGTCCAATACCAATATTTAAACAAGCAGTAGTGTTAACTTTACCTGAGCGTATACCAACGTAAATATTGCAGTTGCCAGCAGTAGAATTACACGCAGCTCCATAACCAACAGCTATGTTATAATTACCAGTTAAATTGTTGCGAAAGCTGCTAGAGCCAAGGGCAACATTACCATTGCCAGTATTGCAAGCCATACCATATCTACCAACTGCAGTCTGTTGATTACCTCCCTTTGAGTTGGCATAATAACCTATACTAACCGCCGATCCTGATGTATTTTTCCAACCAGCTGCGTAACCAATTAACACAGATTGTTCTATATTTGTCGCACACTTACCAGCCGATGCACCTAATACTGTAGCGAAGCATCCAGTAACATTACAGCACATAGCCTGTTCACCAATAGCTGTATTCCATCTCACAGCAGTTGCTTTATAACCAGCGTTTCTACCTACATATGTATTTGCATATCCAGTCGTAGTACTATAACCTGCGAATGCGCCAATAGCCGTCATACACCCACCGGTTGTTAAATTAGTAAATGCATGATTACCAACAGCAACGTTTTGATTGGAAGATGTTTGTGTCTTTAAAGCGTTTGAGCCGATAGCGACATTCCAATAACCAGTAACTACAGAACATAAAGTATTTGAACCTATAGCAACACTTTCTGTACCTGTGGTTAAAAGCTTTAACGCATTGAGACCAATAGCTACATTACAATTGGATGACCCATCATCATTAGCTAGTGCATTAGTACCTAGACCCAGTGAAGTTGTATCTGGAGACTTACCATCAGATAGACCATTAATATTAGAAGCTCCACCCCCAGTAGTAGCCCAAGATACAGTTCCACTACCGTTTGTTGTGAGAACTTGATTTGCAGATCCGTCTGCAGCAGGTAAAGTAAAAGCATTATTGAATGTTACGGTACCTAAAGCGTTTATAGTTAAAGGGTTGCAATGAGCTGATGGGTTATGGCAATAAGTACAAAACTTAATTGTATTACCAGAACTATTAGTCTTCAATTCAAACCCTTGGCCTCCAACATGTTGAAGATGACCAGCTACGCCTGAGGTTCCACTGTTAAATTCAATTTTACTAGTACCAAAGTTACCAGTACCATCACCAAAAGTTAGCGTTGGGTTACCAGATGCTACACTTGTTGAAATATCAGCAACATTAGTAATTGTATTACCCTGGCCATCAAGATTTCCTCCAAGTTGTGGAGTTGTATCTTCTACAATATCACTCAGACCTGACCCTGCTGCAGCTGTTGAAGCTGCAACGTTGACAAAAACGGGTGTTTCTGCGCTGTCTTGATAATAAACGTTTAGAGTACCATCTTGCTTATCATACCATAAATCACCAGGTTTAACGGTTGTTGGTACATCACTATCGATGAGTGCTCCAATTTGATGAAGCCTGACATAATCAGAATCTACTAGATTTGAAACTGCAGCTGAATCTAATCCACCGCCTCCACCACCACCACCGACAGCAGAAGAGATTGTTGCACTAGTTGTGGCATCAAGAGATGCAATATTTTGTAATTGCCTACTATCATTAACGACTGTAGTACCTGTAATCTTGATGGCCATGGATTAATCCTTATTTTTTTATTTTATTTAACCAGCTCATAAAATCACCATTCCAACGTTTTGTCCCGACATGCGAAAGTTTAATAGATGGGTCAAGCCATACCTTACCGCCCAACTTTCTCCACTTCCTACAAAATACAATATCCTCAGATATTAGTTCACCTTTTTCATCTACTACTATATCAAAAATCATTTTAATTGGTTTAGGTTTATGTGATTCGGTATATTCTATACTATCATCTGAAACTGTTTGCAACGCTTTTCTTGTTAATCTTAAAAAACCTGTTGCAATACCTTCAACTTCTACCAAACCACTCTCTTCAAATTTCATATTCCCATCTAATACTTTGACGGGATAATCTTCTTCATCGCCCTTTTTAGGGTAAATTCCTCCAACAACATCAGCATCATGCTCTAGTAGCTTGAAGAAATCTTCGGGGTTCCAATCAACGTCACAATCAATGAAAACTAAATCATCGACTTCTTGATCTAAAGCTAATTTGGCAATATCATTTCTAGCACGTTGTACTAACGAATCATATGACATGTAAATGCAATAAACGTTTATGTCCTTTGCAAGACCTGCTTTGCAAGTCTCGCTAAGAGCCGATGCATGCCATACGGTTATAGTACCGTCGTAAGACGGCGCTGCAATCATAACATTTCTCATTATATAAGATCCCTATTAACCTAGTGTGTCTAGATCAAAGTCATCTACAGCAGACTCTTCAGGTTCTGCGGGTGCTAGATTGAACGCCTCGTAATGTGCGTGAAATACGTGATCATCGATAACAGCAGGCATCATTGCGATGAGTTCTGCTTTTGTGTAGTCAGTTGCTACTTTTGATGGTGTTTCGATTTCAACTGATTCAGAGTAATCTGAATTCCATGCTGGCTGTACTGGATCTGCGTCTGCATCTCCTGCGTAAGCATAGTTTACTTCGATTTCCCACCGAGTTACTTTATTATCGGACGCACGTTTAGTTGGTACCGCTTTTGCAAGCGTTTTAGTTACCGGTGAATATGTAGCCATTTTCGACTCCTTTAAGGTTACTAGGCATGATTATTTCATACCATTATTTATAATAGTTCTACGTTCTATATCTTCTTCAATACATTTATTTCCATACTGTACTTCAAGTATATGACATGGTTTGTCATAAGGATTGTAAGCTCTATGCCAATCTTCCTTATGTATAACATAAGTCTGATGTTCTTTTAAAGCTATTGTTTCATCTCTGCCAGCATTAGTTTGGATAATATCCCCATGCTCAATATCTATCTTTAACATTCCTTCAAGAACGTACCAATGTTCGCTTCTATGAAAATGTTTTTGATCTGAAAGAGACTTGCCAGGATTAATTACTAGCTCCTTAGCTTTGACAGTACCTTTATCATCAAGTACTCGCCAATACCCCCATTCTCGTTCTGTCTTTTGAGTCTTCCACTCATCAAGAATCCAACTACTAGAATTCTTTTTATTGTTTCCACCAACACCAAATACAAATCCTATACTGCCTTGATCAGCCAAAGATCTAGCGTACTCTACTTCTGGAGTCGACCCCTTATGTCTATCTCCTCCGTTAGCAAATATAATTTGTGAACCTTTTGGAAAGTTTTCTCTAATATGGTTAATAGCATTTACTGCATGATCTTCGCTATCATCAAAAGCAAAAGACATACCAACACCTTTAATATTGTTGACTATATCTAATCTTTCTTCAATAGGCATGAACGGTCTACCTTTTTTTCGAGTTAGCCACTCATCACTATTTACTCCTACACATAGGATATCTCCAAGCTTTTTAGCTTCTTGAAAATACTTTACATGTCCAGAGTGAAGGGGATCAAAGCCCCCTGTCACTAAAACAACTTTCATAATTACTCCATTATATTTTAGATTTCAACTCATCTATTTGTTGCTGTTGATCTTGAACCGCTTGTACAAGGAAGGCAATAATCTGTGAATAATTAACAACCTTCTTACCTTCTATATTAGTCGATACTGCTTCAGGAATCAACTGTTCTAGTTCCTGAGCGATGACACCGTAAGACTTTTTACCATCTTTCTTCCAAGTAAAGCTAACAGGATTAATACTATTAACAATATCTAAACCATCATCAATTGTTTCAATGTTTTCTTTGAGTGTTACATCTGATGTAGCATTAAAGTCAACTGCACTTACTTGTCCACCACTATTTATACTATAGCTTAGAGCTGGTATTCTCATTGCCGTGATATTAGCATCACCTAATGTAATTTCATTTGATACTGTAGCTGATGATGGTTGAGCATTATAACCAAGTGCTATAATATTTGACCCTGTTGTGAGAGTACAGCCAGCATTAGTTCCTAAGGATGTGTTGTTAAGACCTGTAGTAGTATTATATAATGCGAATCTACCAACAGCTGTGTTACAGCAACCAGAAGTTGACATATTTAAAGCAAAATTACCAACTGCTGTAGATTGCCTTTGATAAGTAGCGTTATACATCGCACTAACGCCTACAGCAACGTTATTACTACCGTTTCCTGTACCAGCTTTACCGGCATTTACTCCTACAAATATATTATTATCACCAGCACTTAATCCACACCCTGCAAGATAACCAATAGCTGTATTACACTGCCCATAACGTGATTGATTACGTAATGCACATGTACCTATAGCAATAGAAGCGTTTTGAACTGGATAGTCTGTTATTGCTCCTAGTGCATCTGTACCAATAGCAATTCCACCAACACCAGTTGTAACAGAGCCTAGAGCTCCTCCACCTACAGCAATATTACTAGTACCAGTAGTGAGAGCATCAAGAGTAGAAGACCCTATAGCTATGTTTAAATTACCAGAAGATCCACAGCGCATAGCTCTATGACCGATAGCAATGTTTTGTGAACCGGGTTGATTACCTTCATGAGCCTGCCAACCAATTGCAACACCGTATTTTGTTGTAGTGCCTAGACGGTTATATTGACCGAGAGTGGAGTTACCATACCCTGTAGTTACTCTACATGCTGCTTGAGTACCTATAGTAGTGCTTGGAGCTGTATTAGTGCTGTTATATCCTGCTTGGCATCCAATAGATACTTGATATCTAGTATTAGTACCACATTTGTTAGCTTCATAACCTATAGATATGTTACCATATCCTTGTGCATTAGATTCTAATGCACTCATTCCTATAGCAATGTTCCGGATACCAGTAGTATTAGAAAGTAAAGAATATACACCCACTGCAACATTACTATGACCAGATGTATTAAGTTCTAATGCCCGAGTACCAACTGCTACGTTACTGCAACCTGTAATGTTGCTGCGCATTGCACAAGAACCAACAGCAGTGTTTTGCTTGTTTAGAGTTCCAACTCCTAATTGTAGAGTACATGCACCTACAGCAACGTTATCTTTACCATCTGTATTGGCACATAAGGCGTTTCTACCAACCGCAACATTATCTAGACCTACTGTATTAGCTCTTAGACTGTAGTATCCAACTGCAGTATTATACCCTCCTGTAGTATTAAAGTACATGGATTGATAACCAACCGCTGTATTACCAGCAGCAGTAATAGAATTATTTAAAGTACTGGTACCCAAAGCAGTATTGTAGTTACCGCAAATATTATAACCTGCATAATGTCCAACTGCTGTGTTACCATTACCTCCAATATTATCCACTAGAGCACCTGAACCGATAGCTACATTGTATGCGCCAGTAGTTGCATTTGCTAGAGATAACCATCCAACTGATGTATTCATACCATATGATGTTGTAACCGCTGCTTGTGATTTCCTACCAACAGCAGTTGAATAAGATGCGCCATTTAGGTTACGCATTGCCCATTGACCAACTGCTACGTTACCTGCACCTGTTGTGTTTGTATATAGTGCACACTCACCTAAAGCAGTGTTTTCATTATTAGTACCATCATCATTAGCTAATGCATTAGATCCAAGACCGATTGTATGAGTACCATGAGTAACTCCATCACTTAGATCATCAACAGCAGATGCGCCGCCACCACTAGAAGCGGCAGCTAGTACGAGCGATGTACCGTTGTAACACATTATATGACCTGATGAAGCACCAGATTGTAGTCCAGGAATCCTAAACGCTGTAATGTTAGCATCACCTAGCGTGATTTCATTAGAAGTTGTAGCCGATGTTGCTTGAGCATTATAACCTAAAGTTAGATTATTACATCCACTAGAAATGGTCCTACCAGCCTCTGCACCAACCGCTGTATTGCACCTACCAGTTGTTACAACACACAAAGTTGCATACCCAAAACCAGTATTTAGTTGACATTTTGATTGTCTCAGAGAGCCATACCCTACAGCAGTATTACAAGAACCAGTTATATTAGCACCCAAGGTTTGCATACCAACAGCTACGTTTAACCAACCTGTAGTATTTGCTGACAGCGCAGTATCACCAACCGCAGTATTCCTAGCACCACACACGTTTGATTTTAATGCGTTATATCCTACAGCTGTACCGTAGTTTGCTTGGTTAGAATTTAAAGAACAATGTCCTAGTGCAGTGTTTCTTTTACCAACAGTGATTAATTGTAATGATTTAAACCCTACAGCGGTATTGCAAGAGCCTGTTGTATTTGAAACTAATGCAGAAGAGCCAACGGCAGTGTTAAAACAGCCAGTAGTGTTAGCTTGCATAGCAAAAGTACCAAGAGCAGTATTGCATGAACCATGAGTTGTAAACAATAAAGCATTAGTTCCAACAGCTACGTTTTCATGCCCTGTTACGCTATTTTTAAGTGCGAAAGAACCTACAGAGGTATTATAATTTCCGGTGGTGTTAGCACACCCGGCATTGTAACCTACTGCTACGTTATCTGTACCAATAGTATTATTACGCGAGCCATACATACCAATTGCAGTATTACGTTGACCTGTTGTATTGTTACGAAGTGTGCCATGGCCAACAGCCATAGATCCATAACCAGTTGTAGTATTCAGCATTGAATACATACCAATAGCTATATTATTATTGTGAACTGAATTACTTGCATATGAACCTATTTTGTGTAATGCATAATATCCTATAGCAACGTGACTAATACCGGCACCGCATGATGCCCCCATTGCTCCAGATCCAAGAATAACATTATAGTTAGATCCGTTAGATCCAGATAACTTACACCCTGCATTATGACCTAAAACAACGTTATGAGTACCAGTGGAAATACTGCATAGAGCTGAGTGGCCTGCAACGACATTATTCGTACCAGTAACACTGCTGTTTAGAGCTGAATGTCCAATAGCAACATTACAATTTGTAGTTCCATCATCATTTGCTAGAGCGTTGGTACCTAGACCTAATGATGATACATCAGGTGATTTACCATCAGATAGACCATCAATGTTTGATGCTCCGCCGCTGCTTGCAGCTGCTAGAACCAATGAAGTGCCATTGTAGCACATTACGTGACCTGACGATGCTCCTGCTTGTAGTCCGGGAAGACGAAATACTGTGTGCGCTGTTGAACCTAGAGTAATCTCATTAGATGTAGTAGACGATGTAGCTTGTGCGTCTTTTCCTAAAACAATATTGTTGGCACCAGTTGTTAGTGTACACCCAGCTTTATAACCTAAAAGAGCATTATTGCCCCCACTTGTGATTGCACACCCAGCCAGAGCGCCAACAGCAACGTTAACATCGCCATTACCCACAGTCTTTAAGGTGTATGGACCAATTGCTACGTTACAGCTTGTATAATTACTATTACCCACACCCATTGCACATAAGCCAATAGCAACATTTTCTAGAGGACTTGTATGAGTTTTTAATGCATCTTTACCAATAGCAACGTTACCGGTACATATACAGTTACCCATAAGAGCTTGATGACCTACAGCCGTATTATCATTTCCTGTAGTTTGCTTACATGCTGCTCTATAACCAACTGCTGTAGTTCGACTACCACCTGAATTTTGATGTAATCCATAAACACCGACTGCTACGTTATTACATCCAGTAGTTGTAGAAATAGCCGATTGCCAACCGAGAGCAGTGTTCATTCCACCTGTTGTAATATTAGTTAATGATGTATCACCAACTGCTGTATTATATGAACCTGTAGTAGTATCATATAAAGCTTTATAACCAATAGCTGTGTTTGACTGACCACCGGTGCCGGTTTGCAAAGCAGAACCACCTACAGCTGTATTAAATCTACCAGTAGTATTACCATACAGCGCTGCGTCACCAATAGCAATGTTTTGACACCCTGTAGTATTTTTACGTAGTGCGTATGAACCAACAGCAACGTTACATTTGCCTATAGTATTAAGCTGTAAAGCACAAGCACCTAGGGCAGTATTTCTTTCACCGGTTGTATTAGAGCATAATGATTGATAACCAACACTAGTATTATAGTCAGCTCCTGTGTTTGCATACATAGAACACATACCAACTGCAGTATTATAATTTCCTGTAGTACTGGTATGAAGAGCATATGAGCCAACTGCAGTATTATTAGTTCCAGTTCTGTTTGAAAATAAAGCTCTGTGTCCCACTGCGACTATATTATTAATATTGCGAATGTTAAACGCTGCTTCTTTACCTACTATAGTGTTATTGCTGCCCGAGACATATTTTCCTGCTGACAATCCTACTGCAACGTTGCCAGTACCAGCTGTACCTCCGTTCGCAGCAGAATACCCAATTATAGTATTACATTGACCACCGGCATTGAGTTTCATGGCTCCGGTACCAACCGCAACATTAAATCTTGCAGTTATTGCATCACACATTGCTTCATTACCTATAACGGTATTATGAGTACCCGTAGTGTTACCATGTAGAGCGTGGGTACCTACAGCTGTGTTCTGTACACCAGTTGTAGTATCTTTCATTGCGCAATAGCCGACAGCAGTATTACACTCACCAATAGTATTAGAATGTAATGAATTAGCACCAAAAGCAGCGTTAAACATACCACAAGTATTTGCATACATAGAACATTTACCAACAGCAGTATTTGAATTTGATGATCCATCATCATTTGCTAGAGCACTAGATCCCAATCCTATCGATGAAGCATCTGGAGATTTACCATCTGATAAGCCATCGATGTTTGTTGCACCACCGCCAGCATCTGCGAAGCTAGTTACACCAGAGCCATTTGTCGTAAGTACTTGTCCATTAGTACCATCAGATGTAGGAAGATCATAAGTTTCTGAAATTCGCACAGTAGCAGTTGCATCGCCAATAACAACTTGGTTTGACGTAGTTGTAGTTGCGTTATAACCTATAGCGGTTGAAGCTGTATGTGAAGCGGAAGCACTTCTACCAAGAGCAACTGAACTAGTTCCCGCAGCAACTGTAGAGTGTCCTACAGACGTACTACCAAAACCACTTGCATAAGCACCCCTACCAAGTGCGGTTGCATAAGTATTTCTAGCCTCTGAATTATAACCTAGTGCTGTAGCGGATTCAGTGTTAGCAATAGAAATATGACCTATTGCTATACTATTCGACGCTGATGCTACTGCCCCACTGCCAATAGCTAATGCATCTAAATTTGATGCTACTGCACTATCCCCAATAGCAACAGCGTTGGCGCCACTCGCTAAAGGAGTAGTAGCACTTGAAGGATTATCTCGGTAGAGGGCTGGTTCTGCAGAAACCCAATCGTAATCAGATCCATTCCAGCTTAGAACTTCTCCTGAAGCTGCTGTACTTTGATTTAAATGTGTATTAACTGATGCATCGTTATAACTACCAGCTGCAGTAATAGCAGCGTTAATCTGAGTCTGAACATTGTCAGAATCAGCAAAGCTCTTAATTACATTTGAGGAGTTTTTATAGTAGAGATTACCATCAGCATAGTTAATGGCTAACTCACCATAATCAAGATCACTAGTCCCAGGAGCATTACTCGAAACGGAGGACTTCTTTAGTTTAATCGTAGCTGTCATTTTAGATCCTTAAAAAAGGTGAGTTAAAGTCCAGGTATAAAAATACCCAGACTGTTTTATTAGAATGTGCCGCCGTCAACTACAGCAAGAGATACTGCGCCAGAGGATACACTGAACTCAGTAGCATTAAAAGAAGCAACACCTTTGTTAGATGATGTAGCAAGCTCGGCCGCGACTGTCATTTGATTTGAGCCATCAACGTAAGTAAGATCAATACCTTCACCTGCTAAGAAGAAGTTAGTGGTCAAATGATCTTCAATGGCTTCCATAATTTTTACATCGTTAAATGTAATTGTGTTAGCATCGTTGATACCAGCTTCAATATTAACGCCGTAGTTAAAGTCCCAAGCTGTATTTGAGTTATCCCATATAATAGTTGGTTTAGTACCTGAGAATTGAGCTCCACCTACTGTAATACCAGCACCATCTGCTGCAGCTCCACCAGTAGCAGAATCAGCAAGTACAAGATTTAGGTCATTAACAGACATCGTAGTTGAGTTAATGATTGTCTGAGTACCTTGAACCTGAAGGTTACCACGAACAATTAAATTACCACCATCTGAATCTTCTGGAGCTGGATCGATGTATAGAGTATTTGATCCATCAGTAGAGCTTAAAGTGTTGCCATCTAACTTTAAGTTATCTACTGTAAGAGATGTTAGTCCTAGAACGTCACCATCTAGATCAACAGTAATAGTCTGACCAGAAGCAGCTGCAGTTAGGTTAGTACCACCTGAAACTGTAAGAGATTGAGAGGCAAGCGCTACTGATCCAGATCCAGAGTTACCAGCTGTACTCAAAGTAGTCGTAATTGAAGCTGTTGAAGCAGAAGTCAATCGACCTTGTGCATCAACTGTAATAACTGGAATAGCAGTTGTACTACCATATGACCCAGCAGTTACCGCGGTATTGTCTAGGTTAAAAGTAGCAGTATTTGATGTAACAGCAGAGGTTATTCCAGTACCGCCAGCTAATGTAAGAGTTTCAGTAGCCGTTTCAATATTAGTCGTGCCAGTATCACCAGCAACATCTAGATCGTTGTTAGCAGCAATAGTTGTATCAACATAAGCTTTTGTAGCAGCGTCTTGAGCACCTGAAGGATCAGTAACATTTATAATACGAGATGTACTAACATTAACTACACCTGTACCGTTAGGGTCCAGAATAACATTGCCGTTTGTGTCTGTTGAGCTAATAGTATTACCATTAATTGTAATATTATCAACATTAAGTACATCTATCTTGCTTGAAGCATCTACTAGTAGTGCAGAAGAAGCTGTAAGAGTACCAGGAGTATGATCGAGTAGATTAGCAAAATACTCACCACCAATTGATACAATCGATGTTGCAACTCCGTTGCCGTCATCTCCTTTACCGAAGAATAGTCTATCTCCGAGATTTGCGCTAGTACCTGTACCAGCTGAGTATGCTATTTCACCAGTGGCGAGGGACGATGGAGCCGCGACACCTGTGGATCTTTTTATTCTTATTGTAGCGGCCATTAGAAGCTACCTCCATTTACGTTTTGTTGTTCTAAATCTAAAGTAGCTTCCCAAAGTGAATTAGATGCATTGTATACTAGTACACTACCGTTTACCTTTGCTGATGTATTAATACCAGTTAATTGATTAATATTTGAGGTTGCCTCTGTAACATTGCGCACCGGAGTACCAACAACTATTTTTTTTATTAAAGTTGTATTACCAGGAGAGACTGTAATTGATGACATGCTTTACCTCGTTACCGATGGAGTAACCTGAATTCTGCCTTCAAGTACTCTTTCAATTATTGTGTTAGAATCACTATCATTAAATGCTAACTCAACATCATACACATAGCGACCTGCTTTTAGGGCATCTGTTTGAGCATTTGTAAGGGAGATAGTAATTATTCCATCAGTAGCAGGACTAGCAATTACAGAGGCAAATGAAACTGTGTCGTCACTATCACTAGCATAAGTTTTTTTCAACTTTGAAGTAACGGTGTGACCGGTGAGATCCTTTTTAGATGTATCCTTGTTGATACAATGTATCTCTAGTGCTACATCGGCACCTTGGTCGATGGTAAATTCTTCATACTGGGCCATGAAATTCCTCTGATTTCTTTGTCGGACGTTGCCGCCCCTGCTCCTATTTAGGTTATTTATAAGAAAAAAACACTCTACAATTGAGCAGCAATAACTTTCCTTTGTATATCATATTCTATATTGATCCATTGTAAATGTTGATCCAGTCAAGCGGTTATAATCAGCGTTAAAGTTAGACCAGACTAATGCTTCTGGTGCATCATATAACATATCACAGTTCTTACAATAATCTATAGAATCAAAGTCGTGCATCTCATGCGCTTTCCTTAGTTTATTGTATTCATCTCCATACCAGATTTCCTCTACAGTTTGATGTGACAGATGACCTAAAACCGCTTTACTGTCTTGTCCAAGAACCATACAACATGGAACGACAGCCCCTTCTCTTCTTCCAGTCCCTCCAGCCCTTACAATTAGATCTGGAGAGAATGGTCTACCACAACTACGTTTCTTCTTACCTATTCTCCAATCAACGTCAAGCTGTCCTGACCAGTTATGCATTTTCCAAATTGAAGCTTTTATTCCAGGAACATGATCAATCCAATTTCTTCTATAAGATGCTACTTCATAATTAACTCTATTGTTATCTAATATAAGATGATATGATCCTATACTTCCTCCATATTCAATTGCTGCATTAGCATTATCCATAACATTAAAGAAAGCATCTTTGCTCATTTGTTCTTTATACAGTTTAGGGGTATATCCAGTTACCGATATACGTGCAAAGTGCATACCAGCATCAATTGTTCTTTTCATAATGTCATCCTTAAACCAAAATCCATTGGTAATAAATGACATTTTAAACCCTTTATCTGTACCTGCTTTAACAAAGTCGGGCAACTTCTTATTCATTGTAGGTTCACCAGATCCTTCTAAGTATATTTCTTGAACTTCTGAATCTTGAAGTTGATCTAATATATTTAAGAACATCTGATAATTCATCATTCTTTTAAATGATTTTTCTCTGCCATCATCAAAAGAATGTGGGCAAAACTGACAGCTATAGTTACACGATCCACATATCTCTATAACTGCTTTGCTTATTGGTAATTTTACCGTTGCCATATCTGTACTCCTGGTTTATCATAAAGACGTGCAATATGATACCAAGATGTATCAGACCCCACATACAACTTACATCTCTGTATTTGTCTAACTTTACTTATAACTTGTGCCGCGCTTTCAAAGTTTCTGGAATCCCCAAGATCAATTACATTCTCCATTTCAACTTCAACATCAAGAATTTTTATCTGATGATGGGGTTTATCTGATGAGAATCTTGATCCTAGTATCCAAGAAGATACAACATGTTTTTCTTGATTATCACACGGAGCAAGATAATCTTTCATTAGATGTCTTATCTGATGATTGGTAAGTCCAGGATCAAAGTCTTCTTCTCCGTTGTCTCCAACGTAAAGAGGGTTTACATTATTAAACATAAAATTGTACACAGGCATATATTCATACACTTCATTAATCAGACCTTGTGGTAAGTAAGAAAGATCACCTTCAAAGAAAGCATCTGCATAGATAGTTCTTTTTAAATTTAACCAAACTGCTCCTTTAAACATTTTTCCATTCCTTTTCAAAAACACTAGCTGCCTCTTGTAATGACATGTCATACAACTCTAACCACTTCAATCCAAGCAATTCGTTCTTATACCAGTTGTATGCATCTTCTCTGGATCCTAACGTGACATAGTCATCCCAATCAATTAAGTATGGTTTGTTATCACTTGTTTGATAAATTATATTGTAGTGTTGAAGATCCCGCTTTGACCAATCATATCCTAACGAATCAATTAATGTCAAATAGTTAGATATGTTTTCATTATAACCTTTAAGGTTTACAGGTTTATGATCAATGTATCGTTGAGTGACGACATAACAATTATCTCTTGATTCTTCTGAAACAAAAAGTTCTGGTTGCGCTATCTTCATAAGTCGTGTGGCAAACTTTACATCTTCAATGAAATCTTTAGTAAAGTAATGTTTTTCAACATAAAGATTATTTCTATTAATAATCAGATGAGATCTACCCAGTAAGTTCTCACCCTCCTCTAGTATTAATTTCATTCTTCATTCTCATAAATAAATGTGTGCTCCCGTTGCTCTTTCTTTTTAAAGAGAGACTTAACGCGATATAAAAAAAACTTTATTCTATACTTTATATTCTTTGTAATTCTCATTAAACATCTCCGCTAATTTTATGTGTCCTTGTTTGTTTGGATGAGCATCCCCATTGCCTACTCTCTCTTCAGCTGTAAGATTTTTATCAAAGAAATATCCCCCTAGGCTAGGTACAAACGGCCATCCAATAAGATCTATGTCATTCAAACTGTCCATAATATCAAAGTAGTCACTATTTAACAATTCGTTTGTTATTGCGTTTCTTGTTGACTTATTGAACCCAGACAACGGTTGAAGCATTTGAAACACATGCAACTTGATTCCACGTTGTTTGCAAAGCTGTTGTAGAATGTAGATATCTCTTAATGTATCGTCAATCATTGTTTTTATTGATAGAGGAGTGTTGAAGATAGCTTTTATTTGAGATTCTTCGTTACCAGTTAGTCTTTCGAGTGCTTGAATATCCTGCTGGCTTATCTTTGTTTCTCTTTTACCGTAAAGAGTGTCTTTAATTTTATCAGGTGCACCATTTAATATTTGAGGATTGAACGCTCTACCTCTAATAGAAAACCTTACCCATTGACTCAATGCTATAATTATTCTACTAACATTGGAGTTTTTTAATAATGCATCAATAGCATTTCTGATTATCAAATCGTTGCCTATCCCTGATTCCGAAACATTAATAACTTTGTCGTCAAACGATAACTGATCAGCCCATATTTTCCATGGAGCTTGGATTGGTATTCCTGGTTCAATTAAAACTCTTAGATTGTTTTTACTAAAACTGTCACCTGATATAATTATCATAATACGCCTCGTATATTTTGTTAGCTATCATTTCGTGACCTTTATCGTTGGGGTGACTGTCTTCTGGTCCAAATGATTTATCAGTTTCCCTAATAAGATCATCTATTGTATTGCCTCCTATTGATTTAAGTGTAGGCCAATCCACAAAGGTTTCATTGTCAATGTGATTAAAAAGATTTTCATCTAGTAAAGTTTGAACAATCTCCTTAATAGGAGATTTATTTTTATGTTTTGAAACAATATATTCTATAGGACTAATTGCTTGAATAAAGATATGATTAATATTATTAGAGTTGCAGTAGTTTTGTATAACAAATATATTTGTCAACCAATCGTTTATTGATTTACTCATATATCTGCTCCACATGTGTTGCTTAACAATATACTCTCCTAAAGCAATTGCTGGCTCAATCATTATTTTATATCTGTTGACTTTATGAACAGAATTGTTGTAGTGCCCAATAGGATCAATGCTGATATCCTTAGTGAATCCAGTTTTGTTTATTGTAGATTCCCAGTGAGACACTCTACCAGCATTAGTCCAAGCTATGCAAACACAATCAGGATCACCATTAACAGCAATGTAATTAAAAAAATCTCTTAGTATAAAGTTGTTACTAGCACCGACATAAGCACCATTGTACAGCAGCCAATCGTCTCCTAGTTTCTTCTTTACAATTTCTGGCCAACACGTTGTTAATCCTGTTTGATATTTTTTAGACCAATAATCCTTATCTGTAAAACTATCACCACAACAATACAATTTCTTCAAAACACTTTTACTCCATATAGCTTTTCAAAACCTTTTGCATGCTTTATATTATCAACCATAGGTTTACCCTTTACATTCAAAGAAGTATTCAGTAGCATTGGACATTGAGTTTGTTCATACCATTCTTCGAGTATAGGTCTTAACACAGACTTACAATCCTTCTTTACAACTTGAACTCTAGCTGTGCCATCAACATGAGTTACTGAACGATGGTCATGTTTTGCCACCGCCACATACTGCATATATTCGTTCATAGGACCAGTAAAGTATTCATCTGCATATTCTTCCAATATGGCTGGAGCAAATGGTCTGAATCTTTGACGTTGCTTTATGTCATTGACTGTATCTTTAATATCCAAACGAGGATCGGCTAGAAGACTTCTATTGCCTAATGCTCGTGGTCCAAATTCAGCCTTACCATTCGCCACCCCACAAACAGAGTTATCTAATAAGTACTTAACTACTTCTTTTGGGTTTACTTCTCTGTCTATGTTGGTACCAAGATAAGGACTAACCCAGTTAAGTTGTTTGTCAAGATAAGCAGCTGCAGCTCCTAATGATGATCCAGCATCACCTGGATTTGGAAATATCCACACATCATTAAATAGTGGTCTTATCTTAGTATTTGCAACACAATTAAGAGCTACCCCTCCACCATAGCATAAATAAGCAGAGTATGATCTCGCCTTTGTCATAATATTAATTATTTCTTTTTCGAGATATTTTTGAGCACTAGCAGCCAAAGTATTTTTATCTACCGCAGGCATATGCAGCCCCCTACAACCCCTATGTAGATTGTACTCAGAAAGATACGAAAGGTCAACAGGTAAAGACCCATATGCAGCCATCCCCATTAAGATATATTCATCTTCCATAGGCTTCAAACCAACATAATCTGTGATTGCCGAATAAAATAATCCTAAAGATTTAGGATATCGCATTGACCATTTCTTCTTTTTATTATACCATATAGAAGCCGTATCCCATTCACCTATAGCATCAATTACGACACAAACAGGTTCTTCTTTGAATGGTCTGGTATAGTAGGCAGCAGCGGCGTGCGACCAGTGGTGATCAACATAGGCGTTATGCTTATCTCTAGTGACCCAACTCTGGCCATATAATAGTCTTCTTATGTTCTTTTTAAATGGTTTTTCATAGAAGACTGTAAAGCCATTGATATCGACATGAAGTTTACGATCATTCTTTTTTCTTGAGTGTCGCTCACTGTGATGAGCTTCAATAATATCCTGCCCCTCTAAATAACAATAAGCAGCATCGTGAAACCCATAAGACAATCCAATTGTAGTCATAGTATATCCAATGAAAAGATTAATTTACAGTATTTATATCGACATTCCCAAAGAGCTATTAGACCCTCAGCCTCCTCATCACGGAGAGACAGAGGATAAAAATATCAAAGCAAAACGTCAGTTTGCTGAACACTACCCTTGGCTGTTACAAAAGCAGATAGATTATGCAGCTACCATTGGAGCTGAGTATAAGCACTTTACATACGATGACAAATATCAAAAGTTAAGAGAATGGTATAATGAGACTTATCCATTCATAACAGAATACAACATTGTAAACTTCTATAAGATTCATCTAATGTATGAACTAGCAGAACAATATGATGAGATACTTTACCTTGATCTAGATGTGTTACCAGTGACAGAAGAGAACTTCTTTGAAGCTCATGATTTATCTAAAGGAATAGCAATCAAGAAAAATTCTCATGGAATGCATATGAACAAAGATTTTATAAAGCATAGAGAAGATCTTTATGAAAGGAAAGGCATGGCTGGGGGAAGTATAAGAAGCCCAATGGCTAAGTGGTGGAATTCAAAAGCTCTGTGTTTGGAATATGGTAAGCCTATAGAAGATATTCCAGTTTACAATACTGGTATTGTGGGTTTCAACAAATACTGGCTAGACAAACTAGAATTCTTTGAAGATTTTGAAGAAACGCTTTATGAGATGAAAGAGCTATGTGAAGATGAACACACTATGTATCCAAAGTTTGCACAGGCTCTATTTGGATATGACAATGAGACTATCTGGGGATTCAAGGCTCATATGAATGATGTTCCATCTGTATGGTTGGATGGTAGATGGCATACGTTTCTTGACAAGATGACAATCATTCCCAGTAAGTCTAAATTGGTTCATATTATCAACAAGAGCTTTGACGAAGTGAGAGATTGGTATGAAAAGAATAATATTTAGCATATATGGTGACAATGTTAACAATGTTGGTGAAAGTGTAACAGATTATAAATCAAATAACTTTCGCGCATATAAAGATCAGTTAGTTAAGTGTAAACAAGTGTATGCAAATAAGTGCAAAGCTGACTTTGTTTTGATAGACACTTCTCTAAACAACTTTGTGGATATACAATTTGAAAAGATAAGACTGTTAGAAGAGTTTGCGCGTTCGTATGATGAGGTTCTGTACTTAGACTTTGATGTTATTCCTAATTATTCAGCAAGAAGCATCTTTGATAGTGTTGATACTTCGAAGTTAAGTATGCACCCTCTCAATAGACCTCTCAATGGGATTTATTTAAGAGGCGCGTTACTATCAGATTGGCTAGACTCTCAAAGCATGTACGTTAAGACATGCTCTAAAAGATCTATGCTACTACTAGAAGGAATAAACGGTAATAATTTAACATATAACACTGGAGTAGTGTTAGGCAATTCCGAGATTATAAAACAAGTTAATTTTACAGAACAGCTAGATGATATGCATGAGTTGTTAGAAGAAGCATGTGAAGACAATCTTTACCCACCAGAGATATCAAGGCATTTTGTTCCCAACAATGAAGTTTACATTAGCTATTTGATTGAGAAGAACAACATTCCTCATCACGATCTATCAATGAACTGGAATTTTATTCTTGATGATGTTAAAGAGTATGCAACAGCGTCTGCTGAATTAATTCATGCAGTAAATAAAAACTTTGATATGTTTAAAATGCTTCTGGATTACAATGCTTAGAGTCATTTGTGTGTGCACCGGAAATAAATTTAAACAGTGGTATGTCGACAACTTGAAATACCAAGTAGACAAGTACTCTAAGTTACAGTATGATGAATTTGTAGTTATAACAGATGATAACTATGATGGTGTCTTCAACAAACTACAAATGTTTGATAGGTATAGAGACGGACAGAACATCTATTTTGACTTGGATGTTCTGATAAAAGGAGATTGTAACAGCTTTCTTAAAAAAGATTTCACACTATGTTTTGCTCATTGGAGAGATGAATATCATACAAGAATTAATAGCTCTATCATATCTTGGTATGGAGACGTATCACACATCTATGAGATGTTTCAACAAGATCCTGATTATTACATGACAAAATACTATCGTGGTATTGATCAAATGTTATATGAAAATATTGAATATAAAGTCTATCCCAATACTGATACATACTGCTCTTATCAAACAGTTACAGAAGAATTACCTTTTAACGTATATCTTTTTAATCAGAGACATCAGAAGATGCTTGAGCCTGGCTGGCATCAAAAATTTCAATTGCCGCTCTCAGAGCATCGATAGGAGTATTGGACCTACGGATTTTCTTCTTTAGATCTTTGTCCTTACATTGCTTAACAAACTCTTTTTCAAACAATTGAAGTTTAAAGAAGAACAGTTTTTCCTTATGAAGTTTTTCATTATAAGGGTCAAAGATTAAATCAATAAGGATCTTATGAAAGTCGCTAGTGCCCCCATCATCTAAGTTAACTAACCATCCTTTTTCTTTAGCAATTTCAATAACCTGATCCTTAAATGCTTGTTCAGATTCCTTTGTATATGTCCAAGTGTTTTCATGAATCTCATCTACAGTAACATGCTCGAGTAGTTCCTTCCACTGAGGATCTTCATCTTTTGTTTCCATAATGATTTCTACTAGTGCACCTGGATTATCAGGATCTTCCCAATAACTCATTACTGAATCTCTTTGTTCATTTCTAAAGTATGCATTGATGTATCTAAAATTATTCATTTGATTCTTCCTCTACTGTGCACCACCGTTTACATTGCCTAAGCGCTTTATCATTAGACCAAGATTCAATTAACTCATCCCACCACGGATGTTCATTAATTGAATCAAAGTCATTCTTAAAAATATTTAGGTCATCTTTATAATGATCGTACTGATGCATTATGTGTTGGTTTTCTCTGTACCCTGATTTTTCTCCTGAAGCTCGACTTTGATAATCATTGTTTACTAAGTAGCAACAAGGATACACTTGACCATCAATATTGATTACCATTTGATTAAGCTCACGCCACTTACATTTAATCATTTAAGTACACAACTCCAGATGGCATTTTTTTTCTATATATTTCTTCAACAGAGTGTTTGGTTACCATATCAGTAACAGTAGCAGCTTCTAATATGTCCTGCTGTCCACGCTCGTTTATAAAACTGAAGCTGTCGTTTGTAAATGTGGGAGCTGAATAAAATCTATCAGTAACAAGCCACTTGTGAGCATATGCTCCATATGATTTAACTAAGTCAGATATTTCTGCAATATGCTTTTCGTTATGTTTGAAGACAATAGTCAGAGCCCATGCTTCAGCAGGCGTGCTTGAGAGTTCTTTCATATGATTTAAGACTTTACTAAGCTCTGTTTTCCGTCTATATTTAGCATGCATTTCTTGTGTACTTCCATCAACCGCAAACACAACTGTAAGTTGATCTTTTCCAGCACAACCCAGTTCCCACCAAAACTCTTCATCTCTCATAGCCCCGTTAGTGTCAATAACAATCTTAGACTTACTGTTAACAGTTATATATTGAACTATGGGAAGAATGTCTTTATTCATAGCAGGGTCGCCCCAAGTCCCACAAAAATTATATTGTCTATGCCGAGAGGGGTGAGGGAATACCTTTTTAAAAGTTTCTAAATTCCATTGTAGAAGTGGTAGCCAGTCTGCTTTGCCAAGTCCGTTGGGGTTGGTTCGATGACACTGAGGGCAAGCTGCATTACAATACGTCGAAACGTCTAGCCACACATTAGGATCTCTTAACCACATTAAATAACTCCAATCACCATATATCTATCATGATTTTCGAATGGCATTGTACCACTATAGTAGATGTTAGATAAAGGTGTCTTCATCATAAACTCTTCAAGACTATCTACACAATTTACATGATCCTCAACAGAGTAGTAATTATTAGATTGAACAGCTACTATTGTTTCTTGTTTTAACGATCTGTAGATATGCTCAACATATTTCTGTTCAATATGTTCTATACTGGTGTTAATATAAACTTTACAATCAGGAACATTCAAAGTTGTATCTCTAGTTTCAAAGTTTATATTATAATCATCGAACAAGTATTCACCCATGATTTTACATCCTGGATCGATATCAGAATTGACTATTATATTGTCTGGAAATTCTTTTCTAAGAAGATATGATGTTAGTCCTAACCAACCAGCAGCAACATGTATGTCTTCCATGCCAATGTAATCTGAAAGACAGTCTACCAACCACTGCTTACCAGACCAGTGCTTGGGTCCTAGTCCGTTACCTACTTCTTTTATTCTATTGAGATTTAGTTCGTCGGGATTGTCATAAATATATTCAACGAGCTTGAAACCTCGTTTCAAGATTTGATTATCCATTATATAATCTTATTAAGTATTCCGACAACTGTCTTTGCAGTTGTTTTTTTATCAGACATTTTCTTTAACATCTCAACAACATTTTCTTGATTATTGATAACCGTAAGAAATTCCACAACGTCTTTTACTGACTTCTCTAAGTCTTCAGTTGACACACCAGAGATTATGAAAGAGTTAATCTTGGCAATTTGCTCATTGATTTGCCCGTCTCTTTTTTTAGAAAGAGCTTCGTGCATGACTACTTTCTTTTGTAACTCTTTAATCACATTATCAGTGTGTAACTGAGCTGCAATTGCTTTCTTCTTCCAATCTTTAATCACACTTTCAGTGTGCAACTGAGCTGCGATTGCCTTTTTCTTCCAATCTTCCATTCTTTCTCGCTCACGCGCTGCATGAACTCTAGCTTCTAAAGAATGTTTTTGCCACCTATCAACTTCCGCTTGATACCTTTCAACTTCTGCTTGACACCTATCTACTTCACCTTGATATAGATCCGCTGCAGCAGTTTTAGCAACCTCTACAACACTAGCCATTTGTTGTCTCTTAAATTCAGCTGTAGTATCTAAAATTTTCTCGTTAGTCCAGCCTAGATCTTTTAGCGCTTTGTGCTGCACTGTGTCTGGTTGAATATATTCTTCAATGATACCATCTTCTTCAGATTGATGCAACACCAGAATAGTGTCTTGTTGATCATTTGTATATCTTGCTTCTATGATATCTTTATACATAATTTTTCCTACGTTTGTTCAATTCTTAGATAGTAAGTGTTAGCTGTAATAGCGGTACCGTTGGGAAACTCCTGAGCTCTATAATCATCAGCGCTTACAAATCTTGTTTGATAATTACCTGAACCATTAAGAATAGTATCTGACATACCAGTTCCTCTGTTATTTCCCGAGCCATTAATATTATATCTAATTCTAGATCCTTCTACACTAGCCGCTACATGTTTAACACAGTTCTTAAGAATATCATCAAAGCTAGCTGTAGTGTATTCTTGTAAATCATTATCAGATCTAATAAAAATAGGCGATGAGTATGATATAGCCGATCCAGCATTTACTCTGAATAGATAATAGTTAGCTATTGTATCAGGAGTACCGTCCATATTACTACCAATATTACCTGAGGTATAATCAGATAGATCAGCTCTTGTATCGGTAAAGACAGGAGTTGAGCTTATAAGAGTAGAGCCAGTTAGAGTGTTAGCTGAATGTATTCTGTACGTACCAGGTTGATCTGTACCATCTGTAATATTATCAATTGCAGGATATATAAACGTGTCGTACATATCCGTAAGCGTCATAGCTTTTATATTACCACTATCACTGTAAACAGGAAACGCTATATTGTTAGTATCTGCAGTCTCGGTTGTACTAGCTGCCGTTTGATTTATTCGAGAGTAGTTAACAGACACAGTTCCTGGCTCTGCTGTGGTAGATTCCGGTGCATACTCCGCTGCACCATCATCATCAGCATCTTGATTACCTGTTGTTGTAGATACAGCTCCAGCTATTTTTCTAGTATCAGTTATAGTTCCTAACCCACCTCCAGATGTAACGAAGGTAAGATTTACTGACGGGTCAGTAGAATAAAGATATCTTACTTGAGATTTTATCTCGTTTATCTGGGTAGTCGTCATCTCTTGGAGATTGCTTCCATTGAGACGAAGCGGAGTTCTCACTGCCATTATTAACTTCCTGCGCCATAGAGTGTCTTTATAGCTGATCCAGCTGAGTTATAAATTATTAAAGATACAGCAGATTTTAGTTCAGAGCTACCAACAGCATCAGCTGCAATCATTGCTGTTGAGACTTGTGCTTGAGATACAACTCCGGAGGTGTTTGTTGTTAAAACTCTATCAGCGGTAGTCATACCTCCAAGTTTAATAGGTACATGAGAAGCTAACCCAAGAGTAACTCCGTCACTTGCAGCCTTTAAGAATTCTCTAAGTGATCCTGCTTTCATGTATTGGTATGAAACTGTAGCGCCTTCAGATCCATCAGTCAAGATAGAAGATGCTGATGAAACAGTATGATACATAAGTTCTTCACCGGCGTCATTGTGCCCCGACATACTCAACATAGCTGAAGTTACAACAGATGGACTCTTATCTGCATTTCTAATATTAAAATTTGCAATGGTATCAGAATCACTAACTTGAACTGAGCTGGTTGGTCTAAAATATATACGAGGTGAGTTGTTATACCCTTGAATAGATTTAACATCTGTAATATCAGAATCTAAATGAAAAGTAGTACCACTTAAGTTAATATTATTACCAGCAGCATATGTTGTGTCTGTAGAAGTAATGGTAATATCATCACCAGATCTAGTTATAGTGCTTGCACCAGCGCCTGTAAATGTTACAGTTTGATTTGAATATACTGGAGCAGAACCTCCTGTACCACTTGCAGCGATATTCCAGCTAGCATAATTATCATAAGTATTTTTAATAGATACGGCACCACTTGATACTGTAAAGTCATTTGTATTAAATAAGGCAATACCTTTGTTAGTGGTTGAGGCATCTTCTCCTTTGATAGTTGAGCCATCAAAGTCAATACCTTCACCAGCAGTCATTGCTGTTAGAATAGATGTCGCTGTAGGACCTGTGTATGTTATTAATCCAGAAGTATTATTATATGAAACACTTCCTAAGTTAGAGGAAGATACAGAAAGCTGTCCAGGAACATCTGTTAGTCTTGCAATCGTGCCTGCATTAACTCCAGAGAATTCCCATTTATCATTAAGCTCGTTAAATTGTAAAATAGCATTAGCTTGATCACCTCGCTCTATTTCGATTCCAGATCTAAGCGAAGTTGCTGGGGTGCCTGTTTGACCGCTATTGAGAACCATAATGTTATCTTCAATAGTCATTTCAGCAGTATTTAAAGTAGTAGTGGTTCCACTAACAGTTAGGTTACCCGTTACAACCAGGTTTTGAGGAACAGTAATATCGTCCGCCAGTACAACATCTAATGTACCGTCTACATCTTGATAGGCAACAGAAACTCCTGTCTCAGTGTTGCCAGTAAACATTGCTCCGACTACGTCTTGAATCTTTTCCGGGTTTAGTCTAATAATACCATTTGAACTGTCACCTAAAAATGAGCTATCAGTTAGATCACTAAACACCACTGCTCTGCTCATATTACCAAGAGTACCTAGCTGCCAGTAATCTAGATCTTCTCTCCACAGAAGCTGTGCACTATCTGCAGTACCACGATCTACAATAAAACCAGCATTACTGACTGGATTACCAGTTGTACCTGATAGAACTTCTAAGAACTGAGCTGCGTTAGTAGTTGTACCACTTACAGTAAAGTTACCAGTAACTGTAAAGTTACCTCCAGCTGAAATATCATTTGTTACTGTTAGATCATTTCCAATAGTAACATCATTAGGAAGTCCAATAGTAGCAGAAGATCCTTCGCCTGGAGTGTGAGTAACCTCTACTTCATTAGAGGTACCAGTGATACCTGACATATAGTTACCAGCAGTCTCTGTTCCAAGAATAACACCGTTGTCTTTAATTGTTACATTACCACCAGTAACTAAGAAATTAGATGTATCAAATTTAGCAACACCTAGACTTGAACTAGTCGCAGTTTCTGCTGCTATGGCTATTTGATTATTAGTTACTGTAGTATCGATAGCAGAACCAGCTGCAAAGGTAATTGTATCGCCTAACGTTACATCATCTGTAACTCCAGCAGACGCTGCAATCTTAAACGCTCTACCAGTTGATGTTACGATGCCACCTATGTTAACATCACCATCTACTACAACATTATCTCTAAACTCTGCACTATCTGTGACTGTTAACAGACCATCAATAGTAGTATTGTCTAGTGTTGTAACACCATCTACATCGAGATTACCAGTAATAGATGCACTATCAGCTGCTAACCTATCTACAAAGGCTGTACCGTCTAGATATAGATGCTGCCATTGTTGAGTTGTACTACCAAGATTATATGTATCGTCTGTATTAGGAATAATATGAGAATTAACATCAGCATTGAATACAACATTGTCAGTACTAGCATCACCTAGATTAATATTAGAGTTTGTACCAGCTTTAAATGTTACTTCACCGTCTACAATAAGAGTACCACCCATTGTGGTATTTCCTGTGACGTTTAGGTTGGTGTTAATATTTACAGAACCATCAACAACTATATTGCTTTTAAATTCAGCACTATCGGTTACAGTTAATTCATCTCCTAGAAAGGTATGAGAGTTAACTTTAAGGTTGCCTTTAATAACATTACTAGCTGCAGAGTCTCTCATATGAAGCTTAGCAGAGTTTATTAATGTATTATTAATAGAGTCTAATCTAGTATCTACTTCGTTAATAGCTCCAACTATATCTGAGTCTTGAGTAGTGGATAAAGCTCCTCTCCACCCTACGTCACGAGAGATGATATTAACCTTTTCTTGAAAGGTCTTTACTGTATCGCTAATATTTACAATCTGCTTTGGCATCTCTATTTCTCTACTAGTTTGGTCAGTAAATCTTTTATATCACTCATATCATTCTTTAATTGATCTACATCAGATTTTAGTTGTTGTTGCTCCTGCTGCTGCAATCGCCAATTATATTTTCGAGTTCTAGCTAAGTCACTCTCAGATCTATTTATATTAATAACAGCACCAGTTTTTTTATCTCTTATAAGATCTGTATGCCCTTCAACTTTTAAATGATTCATATTAAACCGTTAATGCTATAATTCTTAAATCGCCAAAGCGAGTAGTCTTTGCGCTATTGGTAGATTTCATAACTATTTTAACTTGGAATTGATCGAAGTCATCTAAATGACCTCCTATTCCTCCAGGTAAGAATCTATAATCTCTATAGATAGTTGGATTATCATCTGAAGGCATATCTGTTTCCGGAGCAATCAAAACAAAGTCATTATCAAGTAATCTACCACCGCTATTAGTTCTATAGTAAACATCGAAAGATGCAGCTGATGGCTTGTTAGCAGCTAACATAATTTTTAGACCCTTAGCTTTTTCAGCTAGAGTAACCGGTCTTGTAAGATGTTTAGCTAATGTAGACCCTCCTCGAGCACTTGTTTCTACAACAGTATTCAATGCATTGTTATTATCAATTCTATTGTGTATTGTAGCTACAGATGTTCTTTGAAGATCAATTACTGGGGATACCTTATCGGATACAGAAGTAAAGTCTAGTTTAAATGTACCAGACCTTTCTCCGGCTGATAATTTAACTGTATCATTAGCTTTAGTAGCAAGTATCTTAGGAGTTTGGAAGTAAATATTTCTGTTGATTGGATAAGAAGTATAAGATGTCTCTTTTTGATAAGCTGTTTGATTACTTGAACCAAGAGATTTTCCAGACGTTAGCTTTGCACTTAAAGATATGTTAGTAAGAGGTGGTAGTATATTTTCTACTTTTACCATCATAGTCTCAAACATGTTCTGCCGTTCAATAGTAAAGTTACCTCCTCCAATAGTAGAAGAAGTAGCAGTTGATCCTGCTGTAAATGTAAAGTTATCACCGTCAATAGCTACTACTGTTCTTCTAGTAGGAGTCGACCCTTGGAAGTTAATACTATCCGCTGGAATACCACCTGTAGAAGCAGCACCTAAGATTTTTACAACATCTCCGATCTGCAGTCCATGATCTGGAAGATGTACAGAAACTGTAGCACTATTATTTGTAGTTGTAAGAGCATTAGATACATTAACCATAGCAGGAGAGCTATTCTCAATAATAGCTGAACCAGTTGTATTAAACTGTGCTCTCATCAGTTCGAAAGTAAGATCTTTTGTTTGATCCGGCTCCCAAGTTCTAGCGTTTTGAGATTTAAATAATGAACCCAAAGTAGCCTGTTTAGTTAATCTTCTCTCTGTAGATCCTAATAAGAATTCTCCAGCTTCTGCTACGAACACTTCATACTCATTAGAATCAGAAAGAAGTACTATAGCGTACTCTTCATTACCTGATAAGTAGACAGGCTCTTCTAATGTAAAAGTAGTAACCGCTGTACCATCATCAGATACTGTAATAGCAGAAGGAGATTTGAATAAGGTAGATCCTGGTACAATTGCATCTGCAGATGGGTGACCGTTTACCATAGGTCTAAGTTGAGCTACAACTGGTACTGCTCCGGTTAAAGGTTTAGATTTAAATCTAACTTTAATAGATGTGATAAACACCCCTTCAAGATCTTCTACAAGGAAGGACTGAGCTAGAGGATCTTTACCTCTTCTTCGAGTCTCAACTGAAACTCCGGTAGATACTCGAGTTGTTGAAACACCAAGGTCTACAATCCTAGTAGAGAGTACTGTTTGCTGTCTATGTATAGTAATACCTTGAGCAAAGTATTTAGCATCTGCAATAGAAGTACAAGCGTCTTCATCATTTATTGATATGTCAAGAAGACTAAAAGTACGATCACCTGCAGCAAATTTAATTGCATCTGTGTGAGGTAAGAAGAAAGATCCAGCTAAAGATCCATCTGCTTCTGTAACCAGTGATGCTGTAGGTCCATCTGGATGCTCTGTTATATTGTTGTAACCTGTAGAATAATCTGAATCAAGAGTAGATATGCGTCTGAAAGTTTCTTTCTTTACCCAGCTAGCTACACTTTTATTAGAGAAGAATGGAAAATGTCTTGTACTTGGTTTTAGTCCTTGAGCTTTGAAAAAGATCTTTCTAGTGCGCATGAAAGGAATAAAGGTACGGTTGACTTCTACACCTTCTTCATCAATAAATTCTGTCTTAGTTCTTAGCCCTTCAACCTTAACGGATGTATCATTTCTAAACAAAGGAGTAGTAGTTGTGTTACCGTCTCTTACAGCATTAGCTGTATCTCGTTGAGTAGCTCCTACTAAAGTATCTCCTAATTGATCTCCAAGCGAAATATTTTCAGCACCTGACCAGTTAAAACTCCAATCATCCCAAACTTGTCCGCGAATATTACCCTGCTCAAATCCTCCGTCTACTACAATAGGATCTGTAAATGCTGTTTCAAACCATTCATCAGATGCAGGTGAAAGCTCCATAAAGCCTCTTTTCTGAACAACAGCAAATGGGTTAACATTTTCAAAACCTGTTACATAATCATTTTTTAGATAACTGATCTCATCATGCTTTAGAATTATGTTGTCCCCAAATCTCCTTACGTTTGAGTTACCTGAATTGTCACTATCATAATAGAGTTTAACATTTCTGTTAGTGAAAGAAGGACGTAGCTGTTTGCGGGATGGGTCAATAGCTGCTCTATAATCTAGAGAGTTAACAAAGGATCTAGATTGGTCTTTAAAGTTATCTACAAAGAAACCAGACTTACTTCTACTTAATCCAGCAGAATCAAACACATCCATTTGAGATGTTTCTAACTCAAGTAGGGTTAGGGCTGTAGTTTCTTCTAAGCTAGATACTCGCTGCTCTAGCTTACCAATGTCTGCCATTGTAAAGCGCTTATATCTGAGCATCTCAGACTGTAAATCATTGTCATCAACAACATATGGATTCATTGTTACGTTAAATAAATCCAGAGAATTTTCAGGTGATTTAGGAAGCTTAGGTTGTACTGCAGCTGCACCTAATTCTACAGAAATATTACTATTAGTATCAATAGCTACTTTTGCTGATTGAGCTTGATAATAATTCACATCAAAGTTAATTAGGTCGGTAGGTCTAGGTAGCTCGTTAATAATAGCTCCAGATCCAAAATTTCCAGAAGAGTTAACTACTGGTCTAAAGTCTAACACGTTACGTAGGTTAATTACACTACCATCTGCTTTACTGAAATTTTGAATATCTTCATAGTCTACTTGACCAATATACGAATTAACTGCGAAAAAGTCTCCACCTGCTCCATGTTCAAAGAATTTATATTTTACATATACAGCTGAAGGAGCAGTATTACCAGCAATAAGATTAAGTTTACCTAATGCATAAAAATCATCTCTTTGACCATTATCTGTTTCATAGATAGCTGCAATACTATCTCCATCTGAATCAGTTGATTTAATTACATCGAAAGAAAAAATATCAGCTTTATCTAATGTGCAGTTACCAGCACCGTCTGGAGAAATAGTTTGAGTTCTCTCTGTAAGAGTCTTTGATCTAACAACGCCAGCTGATTTATTAACATAAGCAAGTATTTCGAGAGGAGTGCTATTACCTTCTTGAGTGTCTATAGTAGATGTTGCAGATCCTGCTCCTGTAGTACTAGCATCTAAAGTAGATATGGTATCATTAGTAGGAGATATAATCCAATCTGTTGTATTAGCAAAGTTCTCTCCAGATGCAGATAATGATATGTTAACAACTCCGGAACTATTTGTAGAAGCTGTAAATCTACGTTGAACCGCTAATGAGATATCAGAGAGTGATTGAGGTCTAGTTGTAGGAAGGTCAAATAGCAGAGAGCTATTAGCAGCATCTTTTAAAATGGCTTTACTTTGCTCTAGTACTAAATTCCAATAATCGGTTGCACTATCTCCAATTGATTTTGCTTCAGCAAAGTTTTTACCAGAATTCATTTGAATTGCAAAAAGATAGAGTCTATAATTAGCGCCGTCTTCTTCTACATGCCTAACTCGAGCTGTACCAATAGTATTTCCTCCATAATTAATAGCATCTCGCAAATCCATTTCTTGCAATTCGTTAATATCTGGAAGACCTTTGTTACTACTAACTATTACATAACTACCATAACTAGCTGCTACTACTTGATTGTTCAAAGCTGTGGTAGTTCTAGGTTTATCAACTGTAATAATAGTATCTCCACCTGTAGCAGCTCTGTATCCATCTACATAAGCAGTACCAGATGATACGATAAAATCTAGTTTTGTATTATCGGAATCATTAGTTTCAAAAAGTAACTCAAAAGGTTTAACAATATAATCACCAGATTCTTCTCTAGTTCTAAGAGCTAAAACATTATCTATTTGATTATAATTATCTACTGCTGTCACTTGAGAGGTAATGACGCCGTCTCTTACTTTAGCTACTTCAATATAATTTTCATCAGAGTTAATTTCATCTCTTGTAGCAATAGTAAGTTTAATTCTATAACGATCTGCACCAGGAGAAGATAGATTAGGAGTTGCCCCTTGGTTATCGAATAGCGCTACATCATCTGAAGAACTAACAATATCCTGTGTTACTTTAAACCCAACGCTAAAGCTAGGTTTGTTATTATACTTACTAACAATCTTAGATTGAGCTGTACTATGTACAAAATGTTCTTGTGCAAAAAAGTCACCACCATGAATAGATACTTTACACCCTTGACCAACAGCGGGGTTGGATACTGTATTAGTAGCTTGTACTGTTAGCGGATTGGAGCCGCCATCATTTATAGTATCGCCTGGAGCGACTCTTACAGGAGCAGTACCTGCATTTGACACATTAGTGCTTGTATACTGTACAAAAAGAGTTCCTGGTTCACTGCTTGAAACTACAGGAGTAGCTTCAATTACTTTAAATGTTACACCGCCTGCAGAAGTAAAATTAAGCCCTTGTAAAGTAGTTAAATCTTCTGGAAGATTATTAACAGTAGTATCTAATTTAATAAATTCATACTCATTATTTACTGTCACTCCTCCAGGATTTACAGCAGCGCCTTCTTTAAAAATATGTTTGCCTAATCTTCCAATCTCTGATTGAATAATAGTCTGTAATTGAGTAAGCTCGCGGGCTTGTAAAGCACGTCCACTGTTGAACAATACTCTGTGATAGTTATCGCTATCACTGTAATCATCTTTGTATGTAGATGAAAATATTTCCGATGTAAACGCTTGAGTCATATTAGTCTTCCATTAGAGTTGGATAATAATTTTTATATCTTCTGTTTGATCTGCGGATCTCTGAACTGCTGCTCTATTATCTATATAGATTACTTCACCTGTAGATGTATCAACATCTGCATTAAGATACGCTAAAGTATCTCCATCAGCAGAAGTTAAATCTAGAACGCCGTTACCTGATGTCCCTATTTGAGTAATACTTTCTTGTTCTTGAAAAGACTTAAATTGAGTATCAGAGTCCTGAATATACCATACTTCATCTGAATCTGTCTTTACTACATAAGCTTGAGCTCCGGAGGTACTTCCCACGATAATTTTATCTAAAGAAAAACTAGCTCCTATGCTAGAAAATTTCATTCTTCTTAAAGCATTACCCGTAACACCTCCAAATAAAGTTGAAGCATTAGGTACTTGAATATTTTTTACCAGAGATACTTGTCTAAAATCGTTACCCACTACCCAGTTGGATCCTTCATCTCCATCTGGTTTTGCAGTAAACATAATAGCAGTTGCTTTTAAATCATCTCTAGGATCTGCTCCGAATCCAGCTGCAGGGCTTAAGATAGGTCTTATGTTTGCTCCTGTACCATTACCTCCAGTAACATCTACATGCGCAAAGGAGAAATTTCTACCATGAGCTTTTAGACCATCTGAATCCGCAATAGTTACTTTTGTTACAGCTCCGCCACTAATATGAGCCACTGCATTAGCAGCTACTCCGTCTCCAACTACACTTATTGTAGGTACGGTAGTGTAACCTGATCCACCACTAAGAACTTCGAAACCAGCTATTTGACCAGCAACTGCAGCATTTTGAATACCAACTTGCTCAACGTGATCAGCAGGGTCGTCATTACCCGCTGCTGGGAATTTAGTTACAGGCATAAAGTTAGCAGATAAGAATTGAGAAGCTCTAAGAGCACCTACAGAATATAAAAACTTCCATACATAACCATCAGCAGTTTCAAATGAAGTGGTTAAAGTACCACTAGGTTTAACAGTAGATGTTACAGTTTGTCCTTGTGCATTTTTACCAGCTTCTAAACACACATAAACGTTATTCTCTTCTGTAATAACGTAAAAGCTATTATTTGCATGTCCAGAAGAGTTATCATTATATCCTTGATAGATAGCACCTAATGTCCAACTAGCTCTGGGTACAACAAAGGAATGCGCTTCTACATTTTTTATGGATGTAAAGTTTTGCTGAGCATCTCTAATTGTTCTAATAGTATTGGATGGAGTAGGAGCCTCATCCTCTGCATTCCAATCAACGGGTCGACCTACAGCAACATAATATTTGTTTGCTGCACTGTCTACATCTGCTTGGAGATTAATTAGAACTTCTTTTTTAAATCTATCTGTAATAATTGCTGGCATTTTATATCTCTTATGTTATGCTACGTAAACTAGGGCAGCTGTGTCACTAGATGCGTATGTTTTCTCTGACATTAGTAACCAACCGTCTGTATTGTCAATCCAAATCATGTTAACTAACCCATTTTCTCTAAGATGTAATGTAGTTCCATTTTTAAAAGTAGCTGGAGTTACAGTTACTTCTCCTGTACCAATATTAGCTAATGTTTTAGTTTCTCCAACAAATGTACCATTAGCTAAACTAACTCCTGTTAAAGCTCCTCCAGCTTCGAAGATAGTCAATGGCCGTTGAAGGTTGATCGCGGTGTTACTTGAAATCGTTTCAGAGCGATATCTTATACCGCTTTGTATATGAACTAATCCGCTATTCTTACCTGAAATACCTATACCCACATTAGCGTCTGTACCTAATCCAGCTAATTGAGGAATACCATTTGTAGCTGCATTTGATACTTGTATATGATTAACTGCACTAGATGAAGGCGTTATTTCAAATACTTCAGCTCCGTTAACATCGTTTACTACTCCTGTAATAGTAGGATTAGTTAAGACGGGAGTTGTAAGTGTTTTATTTGTTAATGTCTGGGTATGAGCATTAAATGTAAACTCATCGTTAGTTGTTAATAATGGTAATGTAATAGTTCTATCTGCAGCTAACTCACTTACTGCTACAACATACTGATGATCTGCACTCGTATCATTAATTTGAGGTGTAGTCAGTACTGGAGATGTTATTGTTTTATTTGTAAGCGTTTGCGTAGCTTCGTTTAAAGTAATTATGCCTCCAACGCCTGGTAACCTTATTGTGGACTTAGAAGATCCTTCTACAAAGCCTAGAACAGTATTGTGAGTTAGACCGTTATAAAGAACGCCACTATCAGTCAGAGATACTTTGTTTGTTATTTGTGCACTGTCACCGAGAAGTGTGTATAATTCTCTAAAATTATCATTAATCTTACCAGACGCTGAACGAAGAGTATCTCCTGTTCCGTCATTGGCTGTAGTGCCTCTATTAATATTCTGTCGTGCCATTGCTAAATCCGTTTCTAGGGTTAGTAATATTTATAATGGTTTTTAAGCTGAATCTGAATCATACCAAGTATATTTAACTTCATCCATAGTATCAAACATTGCTCTATCTTGAGACATATCAGCAACATTTGTAGATGAATCACCATCCAATGTTGGAGAGCTCGTACCAATAAGCTCGCTAATTGATCTGTAGTTCTGATTAATCTCATCGATAGAAATATTCTGTATCTCTTCAACAGATCCTGGAAGATCAATTCTGAGCTTACCGTAAGTACCTCTTCCATCAGAATCAACTTCACCTGTAAGATCAGTAACCATGTGTCCAAAGGTAAACAAGGCTTCCCCTTGAATAACTCTATCCACCTGAGCAGGTATAAAGTCTGGCATAATACCTAAGGTTAAAGAACTAGAAGTTTCAATACTAACCTGACCTCCAAAGTACATACCTGCAGGGTGGACAAATAGCTTATAAGCTTCTGCCCATTCTGATGTAGGTAGATCTGCTTTTATTAATATAGCAAATACTTGATATAATTTATCATCTGTTAAATATTTTTGAGACTCAGATCCAATTTGAGATTCTGCTTCTCCTACTATAAATCTATCTTCTTTTGTATATCTTACATCTGGAGATATTCCGAAAAACATTCTGAAGAATTGTTGTATTGAATATAAAGAGCCTTTAGACCTATAAAGATTATTTGAAAATTTTGCTGCAGCTCTTTTATTTTGAAACCCTTCAAAGTAAGATTGTCCTAGTAAAAGCTCATCTTCTAAGTAAGATAGTAAAGAGACATCATTAGCTGTTATATCTCTGGATGTAATAATATCATGTACTAAAGTTGCAGGAGATTGATCTGAATCTTCAAATTGGTTATATGCTTGAAGTAATTTTATTAGTTTAGGATAATCAGACTTAAAGTAGTCAGGAAGCACCTGGTCTACTTTATGATGATCAGTGTACCTATAATCTCTACGAAAATTATCTTTTAACGTGTAATCTCTAGCCATGTTAACCTACGTTGAAGTTACAGGTACTGCAGTTGCAAATGACTGTGATAGATCAAAATCAAGAATATCTTCTCTTAATGGTGATACAGCACTTTGATTTGCTGGCAATACACTAATTTTTATATTGTTTACTCCTCCTATAATAGCATTAGGAATAAATCCATTTATAGTAAGAGTACCTGCTGCAGAGTTAAAACTACCCGCATTATCTACAACAACAGAGTTTCCATCTAAAGATACAATCTGTAGTTTATTAGAGCTTAGTTGATTTTTAAAGCTACATGAAATACCATTTACTGCAAATGCTGTACTTCCTACTATATAATCTACATCATCTGGTACTGCTATAGATGCAGGAAATCTGAGAACAATATTATTCTGTTGACCAAGAAGTGGAGTAATTCGTTGTTGCATTTTAACTGTAATTCTAGAAGAAAGAACAGCAGGAGAAATTTCATCGATTAGAGTTAGAAGGTTTGAACGTCTAAATGATTGTCCAAACTTTCCTAGATTATTATTAAAGTAATTCGTTACAACTGTATTAACATTGTCTGTAATAGTATTAAGAGATAGAGTAGTAAGCTTATTATTAAATTGAAAAAATGTACCAGTTTCTATAAATGTTTTTACAGGGTCCACAAATCTTAATCTAAAAGATACTACTGATAGTTGATCAACTAACTCTTGAATGCTATTTTTAGTAGTAGTCTGAGTAGATGTAGGTACATCATCTTCAAATACTATTGACATAAACACAGCGCCAAATTCTGGCTTTAGAGCTTCTTCTCCTCCGTAAGCTTTAATATCTTTTATGAGAGTAGAAAAATTACGAAGAACTAAAGAGGAATAATCATCAGAAGTTACCATTCTATTTTGTGATGCATATTGAAAAGGAGCATTCGTTCTGATTGATTGATCAGTCTCTTTTACATCCCCTCCTAGAGAGTTGGTTACAGTAGTTGCTATAATTGGATAATTTGTTCCTTGACCTACATTTGTACCTCCTACGTTCACTGTAGATATGGATGAGAATGTAGTTCCTTCATTAGCATCACTACCTGTAACTGATAAGTAGTCTACTTCTATCTTGTATCCGGCTTTAGGGGTGACTCCAAATGTATTACCATCTCCAAAAGATAACTCAAAGAATCCATTAGGAGATTCTTTAATTATATAAATTGCAGTTTGAGAGTTAATAAGAGTAGCGTTTTTAATATTTGTATATGTAGTAAAATCTACTGAAGTAGGACTCTCATATACTCTAACAATAACTGTATCAATGTCTAAATTTTTATCTGGAATAATATAAAGAGCGTCTTGAGATATAGCATCAGCAACAAAGGTTTTTGTTTTCTGTGAGCCTTCAAAGATTGTAATATTAGATGATCCGGATGCTGTTTGAAATCTATATATACCTGATCCATCATCAACTGCACTTACTGTTTCTCTAGTTTGAAATGTAAAGCTTACATCATCTATAGAGCTGTTAAATAGTAATCCTGGTGTTAACGATACGATAGAAGGTCTGTTAGATAAAGTAGATAAATTAATAGAAAAATTTACTACTGCTCTTGAGGCAGTCATAGATTTAGGTATATATCCAATACCTTCAGCTAACGACACGAGAGAGCTTCTCAGCTGTGCTGTCCCAAGGAATGACTCGTTCAATGCGAAGTTAGCGATAAGGCCATTGTAGTGAGTATTATAAGCTAGGACATCAAGTATATTAGAAAGACCTGAAGCTTCGAAATTATAATCAGCAAACTCATCTTGCTGAGCCAAGAACGTCTTTAAATTATTTTTTATAGACGTAAAATCTAAGTTGGTTGACTTAATTGTTGTTGCCATTATCTCAGCCTCGATAGGTTCGTAGTGAATGTTACTATTTCTTGTGTGCTAATTATTTTAAAAACTACAGATACTCTCATATCGTTTTGATCTGGAAGAACATTAACACTTATATCTTCTATGGTTACTCTCGGTTCGTAAAATTGAATAGCGTTTATAATATTTTCTCTTACTTCTTCTTGCGTTTCCTCATCTGCTAACTCAAATAACAAACCTCTTAGATTAGCACCAAAAAAAGGTTGAAATGGCTTTTCATAAAAATCTGTTAGTAACAAGTTTTTTACAGCTTGCTTTACTGCAGCTGCATCTCTCTTCTTGTAAACATCTCCAACTGGACGTTTATTAAAGGTAAGATCAATATCTAAATAATCTACAGATCGAGTAGATACAAGCGAAGTCTTTTGCAGATTGCCATCTTCTGTAGATAATACTTTTCTTATAGCCATTTTAATTCCAAATAATTTATCTTTATTTATATGTTAAATTAGAGTGTTTGCTATAGCAATGTAAGACTCAGGAGTTAAAGACTTTCCATCTAACCCAAGAGTATATTCGCTGGCATTTAAGTCAATAATTCTTACATTATGTCCAAATCTTGTACTTTGCTGAGAAAGTTCTGAAAGTATAGTAGCTCTTACTGCCTTTTGTCTATCTACATTACCTTGAGTAGTTAGAGGAGGAAGTAAATATGTTACAACATGTCTCTTATTTGCAGCGGTTCCTACAATTTTGGCTACAGATCTTGCTATATCAAAAGGCTCATCTGTAGTAGTTACAGCATCATTGTAACCAGTAGATATTACTACGTTTGATTCCTTTTTAATTTTTCGTAAGTTTTTAAATATTTCATTATTTCTAGCAAGTCTACTATCTTGTGCATAAGACTGCCATGGTGCTCCTCCATAAGCTCTAAGTAGCCTAGCATGAAAATCACCTAATGTAAAGTAACCTTCAACTTCATCAGGAACGTCAGCTGGAAATTCTACTTTACTTATCGGAGATTCTGTAACCTCAATCAACTGACCACTAGCTAGTAAAGTATTGTTAAACTGAGTTTCACTAGTACCTTTAAAATTAACATCGTAGTTAATTGGTATTTCAGGTGTCTGTATAATAATTTGAGCGTTAAGAGTGTCTTCTTGATTAGTGTCATAATCTAAAATAATCTTATCAAAAAAATCAAGGTATATTTTTATATACCTAATTAATTCAAAAGTTTTATCAATATCCATTTTTTTATTTCGTCTTAACTCATACACTATACTTCGACCTGTAGTAGCTAAGTAGTTTGGATTAGTATCATTTTCTGTTATTTTCTCTTCTGGATCAGCTTTATATAACCCTTCTACAACTACTAGTTTATGAGAAGCGAATTTTTTATTATTACTAATACTTTTTAGTATTTGAGCATGTGGTAGAAGGTTTCTAGCAATCTGTTTACGTTGCTCTTGATCTGTAATGTGATCTAGTGTAATGTTTTTTAGAAATGTTCCTACTGATATACCATCATTTAAAGCAGTAGTTGCAGATATACTGTTAAGGTTCTCTGGTAAAAAACGTAAGTCAGGAAGATAATTTGGTCTGGACATTACACTTTAATCCTTTTAGCTGTGAGAGCAGAAGAAGGACTTCCTAGAGGAGTTTGACCTTGTATTACTGTAGAGGAAATATCTTCTACTGTTGATATATTAGGAGGGGTGGTATTAGCGTACTCAGGAGAAAGCTTACCCTGTGAAATCATAAGAGATATAAACTCTGAATTATTTCTGTGAGCTGGATCTCTTAGTTTTCTTCTTACTTCTTCCGGAGATATTTCTTTATTAGAGACTCCAGCAGTCTTTACAGATAAGTTAATATTGTTTTTCATTATATCACTAGGATCTACTTTAACCTTTTTAGCTCCTTTAGTGCTTTTTGTTCTATAGTCAGCTAAGAGAGTAGATGTAGGTTTAGCAGTTGCTGTTGTATCAGTTGGTGTATTTGTAATTGAACCGCGTACACCTACACTACCTGTATATGTAGATGGAGCAGCACTACCATCTGGATAAGATTGATGTTCTGATGTAGCAGCAACATCAGCAGTACCATCCAGATCGCCGTGGAACGTTGGTGCGGTTACACCAGCTGTAAAAGTGCCAGACACTCCATAGATATTCTTTACATAAGCAATTATATTTTCACCACCTATCGTACCTGTATCTCCAAATACAGATAAGTTATCAGCAGCTATGTTAGCTTCTGCAGAGGTAAGTACAATCTCTTGTTCTGCAGTCATAGTTAGTATACCTGATACTGCTTTTACATCATCACCTTCTACAAATAAATTATTAATACCTTTTACTACAGTAGTAAGACCTTCTAGGTATTGATTAGCGCCAGCTCCTGTAACGATGCTAGTTTGATTGCCATCTACAGTCTTTATATCATCTCCAGATATAGAAGTTTCTACTGGACCTCTTACTACTTCTGTTTTCTTAGAAGAATTAACATTAAACTCTCCTCCAACATTAATATCTAAATTACCTGAAACATCTAAGGTTAAGTTACCTTCAAATGTCATGGTACCATTCTTTACTTCAAGAAAGTAATCTTCATTTGCTTTATCTATTCTTCTTTTACCTGAAATAATAATACTACCATCAGGTCCTATATTAATACCGGTACCAGATTTATGGCGCAGCATTATTCTCTCATTACCTGGAGTATCATTATACTCTACTGTATGCCCTCCTGGGGTGTTAAAGGCTTGAACTTTACCATATTCGTTATTAGTACCTTGAATGGTATCATCCGGAACATCTGCACCATATAGATCAATCTGCTTACCACCATTATTTGTTACAGGTTCTCCTTCTCCTCCTGGTATAGGATGTATACCTCTAGGATCATTATACCCGTCTGTGATTATACCTTGAGTTTGAGTTCTACCGCTACCTAAGGTATTACTTCTTTCTAATAAACTTTCTACATTCTTAACAGACATTATATGCTCCCTTGAGCTGCAGCAATTAGTTGTTTAGTTGAGAATGATCTAGCCGCGCTTCCCTTATTAACCTTTTTAAAAGATTCTATAATTGAGGCTATAGGAACTCCAACTTCTACTTCTGATTCACCTATATCTAGCTGTGCGTCAAATATTTGACCTCCAGGCCAAACCTCGTAAAAAGTTTCAGCTATCATTCTTACTGTCTCCCCTTGCTTAACTGTAGCTGATGTATCTTTTATATGTGGTACAACTATGGCAATAGAGTAGTCTGTATGAGTATCTGAATGATCTCCAGCTTTAAAAATGGTTCGACCTTTTTGTAAATTACCATTAGGTAACACTACATAGTGAAAAGGCATTCCATCAGATCCAGCTTCTACATAAGTTTTATGTATATCATTAGCTGTTAATACTTGATTGGCTGTCATTTCATGTCCATAAAATACTAACTCTGTAATCTCTCTAGTACATTTCAAAAACTCTACGTTTAAATACTCTTGAGTAGAAATCATTTCAAAAAAGACATCTGGAGTTTTAGCTCCTTTCCATTCATTAGCTTTACTTGTAACATCTAGTACTTCAGTAGTTGCTTCTCCTTTTAACGGACTCTCTACTTGACTTGCTATATTTTCAGGTACTTGATCTAAAGCTTTTTCTACTGTCTCTGGTGGTAATTTGGTTGTCTTAACCACATCGTCTACAGCTTGACTCTTATCTCCAGCTAAAACTTTCTTCAATACTTCAGGAGATTGTTCTGGGGTAACTCCTAAATTCTCTATAATACTTAGTGATGTATTATCTACAGATAGAAAAACATCTTGTAATAGATTACCAGTTTTAGATCCTAGAAGGTTAGAAAATGCCGATGTAAAAGCACCTATAGAGCTAGAAAAATCCCCAGCAAAAGATGCAAAATCTTTACTAACTAAATCACCAACTTGAGACGAGTATTGAGAGGGTAAAATATTTGTAAGTATACCATTAAGCTGACTATCAGAAGGAGTTGCAATTGCTCCTATAGCGGTCTTTACTCCTTCAGCTGTAGGGTTAGTAATAACAGCATCTAAAAATCCATCTGCTACAGCTGCCCCAGTTATAGCGTTTAGAGCTGTTTGTGACGAACTTACATCTTTAACTACCTGACTTTGTAGTCCAGGTAGGTTTTCGGTTAGAATAGCCATTCCCTTTTTAGGATCGGAAGCTGTATTTAAGGCTTGAACCCCACTAATAGTTTCATTTAATGTCCCCCCTAAACTTGAGGAGTTTAAAGCTTGTATAGAAGACGCAATATTAGAAGTGGAAGATACTAAGTCGGAAAATCCAGATGATATACCTAAACTTTTTAACTTATTATTAATTAAATTTAAACTTGTCATTATCCACTAAACTCCGTATATACTGCTTTTGAGTCGGCTAGTCTTTGGAGGTATTCTTGCTTATAAGATTTTAATGCAAGACTTTGTCCTGAACGTCTCTTCTCATAAGTTTTAATCCCACCTGCTCTTATGTATGTTCTGTAGTTACTTACATCAGCTCTCTCCCTCATAAAGTCAACAGAGGTCTGAGGGTTCTCATATTGAGAGAATACTGTTTCAGTAGCTGACTCCAGAGTCTGATCATCTTTTAAATAAGAAAATACAAATGACATACTACCTTCTAATTCATGAGTAACAAAAGATAATTGCAAAGCTAAGCTTCCAACATATGCGTTGTGTTTAAGAGCATACTCTTCTAGCGGAACTCTTCTTCTTTTTCCAGTCCATTGAGCTAGTCCATACCCCCCTCTACTACCTGACACAGCAGGTTGATCTTCATTAGTATTAGGTTCCAACCTAGGACCAGCCTCGTGCATAAAATTACCTACAAAAGCTGCAGCTATAAATCCAGGGTTATTATGACCTCTTTTTTGAAAGTATCCTTTAAGGTAATTAAAGATCTGCTCTTTTCTACCACTACCTACTAGCTCTATATTAATATCACCTGAACCAGCAGTCAGTCCGTTTAACTCATTAGCCTGATCTTGATCTAAGAACTGCCCATTAGGTCTCGCTCCTGCTTCTTCTAATCTTAACCTCATTGCCTGACTAATCTGATCTCCTACTAGGTACTGATAAGATTCAGATGATTGAGTGGTTGGTACATAAGTATCTTCAGGGCCATCAAATGCAACTCTAAAAGCAGGGTTATGAGGTATAGAACCTATAACTAAAGGAGTTTGAGAATGTTGTCCATCCATAAAAATACCAAACACCTGAGCTCCAACCTGAATACCTATTGGCTGTGTTACCTGAGATGTACCTCCATCTGTTACAGGAAGCACAACATTAGCCCATGGTAGATCTGTATCTGCAATAAGATCTGTGCGATTATTATGAATGCCAAATATTCTTACTCGCACTCTACCTAATCTATCAGGATCATCTATTGATCGAATGACTCCTATAAACCATCTCGTATCATCCCCGTAATATTCTGTATTAATAGTTCTCATTTGGTTTTATCCGTAAGCTTTACAATGTCCATAATTGTATCATGAATACCTTCTGTAAATTTATGTCTAGTTCTATAAATAAGAAATTTTCCAGACTTGTCTTTATCTAGTTGATTACTTCCTTTACTAACCATAGTTGATTCAGGATAATGAACTTGAATGTTTGTCCCTACTCCTATACCATCACTAGCCAAATAAGGTATGCCTGTTACATTAATCTGATACACATTGTTCATTAAGATTGCTCTTAATGAAGCTGATTTAATTTTTAACTTGTAAAGAGCTGATTGTTTTGGTTCATCATGATAACCCGCTAACGGAGTTTTACCGTCTTCTTCATAATGCTGTCTCGAAGTTACAATACTACTAAAAATCTTAGAAGGAAATGATGAAATGTTTATCTCTCTCTTCTCTGTAGGTCCCATCATTAAAGTGTTATCATACCCTAGAGAGGATTCAATATCTGCTCCTGTGTCTATACTCTGTACAAATTTATTTAGAGTTTCATTAGCACTATGAAAGCTCTCTGCAGAAGTAGTTCCTGAAGTTAAATCATGAACGTTAAAATGACTACCAATTGCTCCTCCTTCAGCTAACCTCAATGTGCTTTCAACACTTGTAGCTGTAAAACTTTTTATATGAAATAACTCTTTTCTAAGTCTATCCGGAGAATTAGATGATCCAGGATCTGTAATAGCAGCTGCTTGGGAAAAAGTATAGGCATCTTCTTTATTCCAAGCATCTTCTCTCATTAGAGTATCTAAATCGTTCATGACAAGGTTATCATTACGAAGGGTAGAGTATAAAAAATACGGACTACCATTAGAGTATGCCATTCGATCTCTTAACCAATCAGCAGCTTCTAAAGGTTTCCAGTATGGGATGTTAACTCTCATTGGACTTTGCTGAGAAGAATTTCGGCTAAAGAAAAATATTTCTTTATTAAGCTCTGATTTTAAAATGTTTGATATAATTAACTCAGGGTGACCTTTATAAGACTTACTTATTTTTTGTATATTAGAAAGATAAGCATGTTCCTCTAACAGAGTTACAGTATGCACTTCTGTTTTATCATTAACAGACTTATTAGAAGCTAATCCTGTTATCATAAAGTTTTTTAAAAATAGTTTAGAAGACTCTTTAGCCTGTAATCCTATCTGTATTTTTTCACTACCTTTAATTCCAAATTTACTTTTTAGTTTAGTATCATCTACAAAGGTCATAGATGCAGTTAGATAGGGACGCTCTAAACTTTCATATATGTTAAGTTCAGCTACAGATCCTCTTATATCAATCGGTTTAGAGTTGGGGTTATTATTTTGACTGAATTCAGGAAACCTATCAGTATAGAATAATACTCTCTCTATAATATATTGGCTTTGAGCGTTTGACATTATTATTCTCTCAAGAGTCTAAAATAATCATTTACAATTGTATCAATTACTTTTGGTTTAATAACAATAATCTCTTTAAGCTTATCATTATAGTTTATGTTATCTTCTAAAATAGTTACTGGAGTTAACCCTGAAGTGTTTTGATTAAAAGTGTCAATATCTACAATATCCCCGCTAGAGTTTTTATAATATAACACAGAATTATATTGCTCTGATTCACCTATAGCTGTTATAACATTAACCGCTTGCTCTTCTGCAGTAGCACCAGCCGCAATCTGCTCTGTTGCTCCAAAGTTATCTTTATTACCGTTAACATCCACAGTATCTGATGCAATAACTAACTGACCTAAATCTAAGTTACGCTCTACTATTTTGCCTGTAGTTCCAGATGTTTTCCCTATAACTGGAACACCAGGTAAAAAGAAAGAGGCAATATTACCTTCTGTAACTACTGTTCGGTGAGGAAATCTTTTCTTAACTAGCTCTCTCATCTCTCTTTCTGGGAGAGGCCAACCTGATTCTTTTAATTTATCATTCATTAAGAAAAAAGTCCAATGATAATCTGTAGTATCATAAAGCTTTTGAGATACAGTGTCTGGTCTATCTCCATCAAGGATAGTATACTTTTCATAAAAAGCAACTTCTTGCTTCACCTGGTCAATAATATCAACATATGCAGAAATGTTGTTAAATAATATATCAGGTTCATTATCTCCGAAATTATAATCTACTACTGGAAATTTATTGAAATAAGACATTAGTAACCTTCCTTAATAAGATCTCTATGCAGAGTGCTTGATTCTACAAAGGACATTGCAATGTCTACTTCAGAGAAGTCACCTCCTTCAAGAAAGCCCATGCTACTTGAATTGTATGTAGCAGAAAAACTCTTTATGTAAGAAGGTAATATCTTTGTAGCGAGATGGTCTTTTTTATTAGTATATGTCATAGTTATTTCAAACACGTTTGGAAATTTATAACCAGCGTTAATATCTCCAAGAGGTATGACCTCTGGATAAAGGTTAGTTCTAAAAAAGTCAATAATACCTTTTATCTCTTTAGTTTCATCTTTAGATGTTGGAATCATTTTAAAGTTAAATGTAAATTCTCTTAATGGGACACTTTTAAATAAAGCTCTAGTATTGGGATTAACTGCCACTCTAGTAGCAGAAGATACTGCACCTCTTACTTGATCTGATGGTATTAGTTTAGCAGCTCTGTTTACTGCAAGTCTTGCTACATCTTGCGATAAAGGAGATCTTCCTGTAATAGCATCTACAATAGATCCAACAGACCCAGCTACATTACTCATAAGAGAAGGTAAAAGAGCTCCTCCTTGCTGCAATCCTGCTTGAGTACCTGCTCCAAGTATACCAAGATCGATATTATCGTATTGAGCTGTATCTGTAATTTGTATAGCCTGAGGTAGATAAAGAATAGCCTTACCTTGGGAACCTCCTTCAAATTGTTGATTGGTACCTGGTACAGTGTCTTTATCAGGATTTGTAGCGTTAAACTCTTTTAACCTTTGAGCTTCTAATCTTCTATCAAAAGATCTAAAATCTTCTTCAGTTTCAATATTCTTTGTAGGAAGACCAGCAGCATCAAACAAGAAGTCTACATCGAATGCTTTTATCTTACGTGCATTAAACGTAACCTTAGCTTCGTACTTTACATCCTCTTTATCTAGAGGGAACTGATGAAGGGTTGCCATATATAATTCCAATAAATAGTAGTTACACTTTGAAAGTATTTATATGGCTTATTCCGGAAAATATCTCGTAAAACATAGAAGTAAGTATAAGGGCGACCCAGATAAGGTAGTTTATCGCTCTATGTGGGAGAGACATTGCTTTGTTTGGTGTGATAGTAATCCTAATGTAAAGAACTGGTCCTCAGAAGAAGTTGTGATACCATACTTTTGGGATGTAGATAAGCGTATGCATCGATACTTTATGGATCTTAAAATAAAGTATAAAGATGGAAGAACCATTCTTGTTGAAGTTAAGCCAGATAAAGAAACTAAACCTCCTAAACGTCCAGACAAATCTAAACGCTATATTAACGAAGCAATGACATATGTTAAGAATATGAATAAGTGGGAAGCTGCTAATGAGTATGCTAAAGATAGAGGCTGGGAGTTTCAGATATGGACTGAAAAGACTCTTACTGAAATGGGTATTATGCCTAAGCAAAGCAAAAAAGGCGGACTAAAAACGTTAAAACCTTTAAAACCCTTTCGTAAGAAAAAGGTCAGAAAAAAGACATAAATAGAGGTATGAGTAATTTATTTCAAAATCTAGAGATGGAAGCATTCCGTAAAGGAATAACTCCTCGTACAGCAGAATCAAGAGACTGGTTTCGTAAGAAAGCTCAGTCCCTTCGTCGTGTCAATCGTAATACTATTATGAAAGAAGAGCCTATTGAGCTCAAGAGTACTTTTCAACCTGGTGCTATGGCTATGTTCTTCTATAATCCAAAAACAAAAGACAAGCTGCCATACTATGACTCTTTTCCTTTAACTATTATTGTTGATAAAGCAGAAGGAGGTTTCTATGGAATGAATCTACACTACCTACCTCCTATCTTAAGAGCTAAGTTTTTAGATGTTTTATTAGATAATACTAATAACAAATACTATGATGAGAAGACTAGATTTGCTGTTAACTATAATTATTTAAAGAACTCTGCTCGAACAAAATATTTTAAACCATGTTTTAAGCACTATCTTACATCTCATGTAAAGAGTAGGTTTGCTGTAGTGCCAGCTCCTGAATGGGAGATTGCTACGTTCTTACCTTTAGCTGATTGGCAGAAGCAAAGTGGTAGTAAAGTATATGCAGATTCAAGAAGGATGCTTAGATGAATATTAATCAATTAAAAGCTGTAGCTTCAAGAGCGAATGGCTTTGCCATGGCTAATCAGTTTATGGTTACTCTACCTTCTTTAGGAGGTAGGTATGACACTAACGATCTTAACGTTCTTTGCTCTAATGTAAATATGCCTGGTAGACAGATCCTAACCCAAGAGAGATTAATTGGTATTAAAGGACGTAAGATGCCTAATGGCTTTGCTTCTGATGATGTCAATCTTACATTTAATGTTATGAATGATTATAGAATAAAACAATACTTTGAAGACTGGCAAGAAAGTACTATTAGTCAAAATACACATGAAATAAAATATGCTAAAGACTATTGTAGAGATGTAAGAATAGCTCAATTAAGAAAAGGTAAAGCTTTTGACTTTCCTATAGACAGATTTTTCGGTATTAATATTGATATTGATTTACGTACCGACGATGCTGTGGTGTATGAAGTGCTTTTAATGGATGCTTTTCCTACTACTATGAACGGTATTGAGTTAAGTAATGAATTAGACGGTTTAGTACAGCTAAGTGTACAGCTATCTTACAGAAACTGGAAAAAAGTCACTAACAGAAAAACCGTTAAAAATAATAATCCTAAACCCCCAAACACTAGCTTAAGACCGAGAGCTAGACCAGCTAAATCACCTGTGAGAGGTCCTGCTGGGCAATAATTATAATGGAGTAAATTATGGCACTACCTAAGATTAATTCAAGTCCAAAGTATGAAATGGTAATACCTTCTACAAATGAAACCGTTCGTTTTAGACCGTTTCTTGTAAAAGAAGAAAAAGTACTAATGATTGCTATGGAATCAAATGAAAACTCTCAAATGCTTGGAGCTATTGTAGATACATTAGATAGCTGTATAGAAGGAGGAGTAAAAAGAGACTCTTTAACTACGTTCGATGTAGAGTATATGTTTACTAAATTAAGAGCAAAATCAGTAGGTGAAACATCTAAAGTTGGAGTTAATTGCGAGCACTGTGAATTACAAAATGAAGTAGTAATTAATATTGATGATCTTAAAGTAGAAGTAGTTGAACCTAACTTTATGATAGAGTTAGATTCAAATATTACCATTGAAATGAAGTGGCCTACTTATTCAACTATAGTAAAGATGAACCCTGAATCCAATGCTACAGATCAAGTGTTTGCTGTATTAAGAGCCAGTCTATCAGCTGTACACACAAGTGAAGAAAGAATTGATCTTAAAGATGAATCAGAAAAGGAAATACACGAGTTTATCGAATCTATGGATAGAGGTCAATTTGAAAAGATACAGCAATTTATTGAACAGATGCCTAATCTATCACATAATGTTAATTTTAAATGTCAACATTGTAATGAAGAAAATAATATTAAGCTAGAAGGAATGCAAAGTTTTTTTTAGTATGTCTATCTCACAATGATTTAGCTACTCATTATCAAACTAACTTTTCTTTAATGCAGCATCATAAATATAGTTTGAGTGAGATAGACGAAATGATACCTTGGGAACGTGAAGTCTATCTTTCATTACTAATAGATTATTTAAAACAAGAAGAGCAAGCTAGAAGAGAAGCAGGTCACTAATGGCAGAATTAAAAGATGTAATAGAGCAACTTCAGGTTAACAATAAGACCTCTATTGATACAAATAAAAATCTTAGCAAACTAGTAGATAAACTTACAGGTGGAGATTCGCTTGAGGATAGGCTAAAGAAGTCTAGAGGAAAGCAATCTAGCACTGGACTTGTGGATAATATTAATGAAAAGGGATTACTTAAAGGTACAGGTACATCTCTTCTATCAGGCATTACAGGTATATTTGCAGCTATAGGAGGATACGTTACTAAATTTATTAGCGTGTTTAAAAAGGTTGGAGGGTTTATTGCTACGTTTGGTAAACTTGCATCTAAACTTTTTCTTCCATTAACTCTTGCTATAGGAGCTATATCCGGTATTGTTGCAGGGTGGAAAGACTTTACAGAAGGTAACTATTGGGAAGGTACAGAGAAAACAATTACAGGGTTTTTTAATTCAATAGTAGGTATACCTCTGGATTTGATTAAGGATGGAATAAGCTGGCTCTTAAAGAAAATGGGGTTCAATGAAACCGCGGCTATACTAGATGACTTTAAATTTACAGAAGAGTTTGCAAAGATTATATCCAGCTTGTTTGACGGAGTTAAAGAGTCAGTTAAAGTAGTTACAGATTTATTTAAATTTGAAGAAGAAGACAAGACAGCTTTAGGGTTATTAGGTAAACTTACAGATCTTGTATATGCTCCAGTTAATATGGCTATAGGGTTTGTAAGAGGTTTGTTTGGATTTGAAGAAACAGACGAGCCATTTAAACTGCAAGATTGGATTAGTGATAAAGCTCTTGAAGGAATAGCTTGGGTTAAAGGACTATTTACTTGGGCAGGTGAAAATATAGCAACTGGATGGACTAATCTAACAGATTACATATCAGGTGTTTGGGATGATATTAATACTTGGTTTACAGATAAATTCACCTGGGCTGGATATACGATTGCAAAGGGATGGACCAATCTAACAGATTATGTTGATATCAAATGGAAGTCTATCTTACGTTGGTTTACAGAAAAGTTTGAATGGGCAAAAGCTGACTTAGCAAAAGATTGGACTAACCTCACCACATTTGTTGGAGCAAAATGGCAGCAGGTAGTTGATTTTATTGATGAGAAGTTAGGTATTGATATTTCACAGCTACCTAACCTTGACTTAAAGGCTACCCTTAAAAATACATATGAAAATGTAAAAAATAATTTTATGTCCTCTATGGAAGACCTTGCTATCTGGTTTACAACAATGCCTAAAAAAATTGGATTGGACCTTGAAGAAGAATGGGTTTATGCAGTAAAAAAACTTAAAACTGGTTTCGTTAGATTTGGCGAATGGATTGCTAGTTTGCCAGATTCTGTCTTACTTGCAGCTTTAACAAAAGTCCAAGAGACAGCACCAAGAGTATCCTCATTTTTAGGAATAGATGAAAAAATAACAAACGCCAAAGATCGTCTTAAAAATAGATCGACTTTGTCAGCAGACTCTATTGAACGTATAGACACGTCTACTGCTAAGCGATTAGGTGAGATTAATAAAAAACGTGCAGATTTGGAAACATATGCACAATCGTTGATAGACGCAAAACAATATAATAATACTACTATGAATGGGTCTGTTGTATTACAACAAGACACTCCCACAGCTGATCCTCTCAACGGCGGGAGTGCTTATGATTTTATAGGGGCTAGATAATTAGTCGTCAGCTGCTAGCTTAGCAAAGTACGACATAGTATCATCCTCATCCAGATTAGTATTCTCTGCTGTAGAGATCTCTGGTTGAGGAGCACCTGTAGGTTGCACAGGAGCGGCCGCAGCAGGAGCTGTATAAGCTTGCGAAGTATCAAGAGATACTTGCTCACGAACAGTACGAGGAGCACTCTCACCTAGAACCATAGCAAGACGAGACTTAAGCTCATCATACGTTTTATAGTTCTTAGGATCAGTCCACTCGGACATATCATGCTGCTTATTGTAGATAGCTTCTAGATCATCGTCACTA
>Ga0228648_1000006_pt1 | contig 84345 bp, 87 predicted proteins | sample 60DmetaG_FD_190073 | JGI IMG/M metagenome (GOLD analysis project Ga0228648, IMG submission 190073) | Seawater microbial communities from Monterey Bay, California, United States - 60D | ecosystem: Environmental > Aquatic > Marine > Coastal | place: USA: California | collected 2016-11-12
AAAATTACACATCTCACTATCAGAGAGACCATGCCTACGTGCATATTCCTTATCATCATTATTGAGAACAATCTTAATCTTCATACTATTATTATATCAATGTTCCTTTTATTTGCTGAACAATCTAGCATATTCCTCTGAAGTGCATCCACTAATAATAAATTCACGATCATCAGATGATAGATGTGGAAATGCATCTTGTATATAAATCTCTCCCTTATTATATCTTAACAGTAGAGCAGGGTCTACCATAAGAGCTTTTGTTCTACGTATGCCTGTCATAGTAGATGTACGTACAAACTCTACTTCGATCATATCTATACTCATTTTATTATGGGTGATAAATGGTTGCAAGCCCTTCAGCTAGAAGCTGTTGATTAATATTTGTCCATGTACCTTCATCATTAAGATAAATCGTACCCAACCATCTACCATACTTACCAGCTTTATCTTTGTATGTCTTAATAACCACTTCCTTATCTAGAATAAGCTCACGTAACCTATCACGTGCAATTAAACCATCTGGTCTCTCCTCCCCTCTAATCTCAGGCGTATTAATACCATAAAGTCTAATCTTCTGATTACACATCTTCATAAAGAAGCCTAGATCAATATCTACAGTGATAGAGTCGCCATCGTAGACACCGGTTACGAAAGCTTTATAGCTATATAAATCGTATGTCATTACTCAAGTCCCATCCGCTCTTTAAACACCTTATACTTAATAGACTCATTCACATCACCTGTAAAGTTATCCAAACTATGCTCTTTATGATCAGCAAAGGTAATCCACTCAGTAGCAGGCTTCGATGCAAAGATCTTATCGTGATTGTTAGCATACAAATTTGTAGGTGGTTTTGTTTTAATTACATTACCTGTTACATCATTCGTTGCTGTATGTCCTCTTACTCTCATGTTATTATTTTTTGTTTAAAATTGGCTCGTCTACGTGGACTCGAACCACGATGTACCTTATGAGGGCCTCCGGATTAACAGTCCAGCGCTCTACCAATTGAGCTATAGACGATTATGTTATTATATTTTAATGTCTTTTGCTCTAATTGCTACTGTTTAATTACCATAGTTGATATACTACACCCATTCCAAATATATTTACTACCATATAATATGAGGTCAATATCATAGGCCAGGCTAGCTTACGTCTGTAGTAACCATACGTTGCTGCAGTACAGCTCACAAAGAAGCCTGGGTAGATGTATTTCATGTCTGGAGCCTCAGCAGTCACAGCTAACATTAAGCTAGCTATAACAGCAAAGACCAAGCTAATAAGTTCACATACAAATGCAGCACGATCAGTCTCGTAACTATGCATGCAAAACTTCCTTATTCGTTCTAACATTATTATCTTATGCGCCCATCTTTGAAGCGAAGTCCATAATCTCATAATGGAAGTCCTTCTCAGATAGATCTTTACTTACATTGATGTGGCGTACTGGTGTCGTATCGCCACTTCTATAGACGACGATACGAGCTGTAGCTGCTTCAAATATAAATTCAAACTTACCGATTTTATCTTTATACATTGTAGTTATTATTTATTAAAACTAACCTGCGATTGTGAGCAAATTAAGTGCTCGACGTGACAATGTGTTGGCAGAGAATGTACGGATAAGCTTCTCTGGTGTCTGCTTACCAGTATGTGTTTCAAACTCAGTAATTGCATTGAATGCATCCCAACGACTCTCACCAACATTACCACGTCCACCTTCATAGAGCTCTACAAGCTTCTCACGCTTATTCTGACGGCGTGTTGACTCTTCCTTCTCAACTGGAATAAGTTGCTGAGTAAACTTAACCATCTGATCGCGGTTAAACTTCTCGTTCTTAAGCTTCTCTACAATCGTAGTAAAGTTCTTTGTAGTATCAATAGCATTTACAATGTTATCAATCATACCATCAACATGCATATCGAATGATGCTGAGTGACGTGCTCTATCACTCGCTTCTTCTGCAATTAGGTGAAAAGCATTATCACAAGCAATACGTACTGTACTTGGTACCATCTTATTACTACCCATACCTGTATTATCAATGACAGTATAGATATATGGTTCAACCTTATCACCACCGACATCAAGCGTGTCACGGTACTTTGATTGAATAACGACCTTACGACCACCTTTAGAGGTAGTGTAACCAACGTGATCAATATCACCAACTTCATCAGATGCTTTTGAAATGATATCAATCATCTCGTTCATCTGAATAGGGCGATACTTATCCTTAACCATTCCTAGATGCTGATGTGTATCAGATCTTTGAAGAGAATATACACCTTCGATGGCGCGACTACCTGCATCAAATACTGGTACTTTTTCTACTTCGAATTGCGGTACCTCATTGAGGCTTTGAATATTGGTTATGAATCCCATTTTATTATATTGTGTTGTTTATTTTGTTCTATATTATTATACGGTAGTTCCTAAATCGTTCTTATCAAAAACTACTTTAGATTTCTCAAGTGCTTTGTATATATGTATAACTGATGTTGTTAGCTTCTCGAAACGTCTAGCATCTTTCTCTTCAGGAGAATTGTAGTACTCTTTATATGTATTGAATGCAGTCTTAATCTCATACTTAAAGAAGTTATGCTGTAGAATATGCCTCATCTCGTGTAATATTGTTGAGACATAATATCTCATATCTCCATCACAGTCTAGGTGTATCTTAAAGTTTCTTGATCTACCTCCTAAACATACGAAGGATGTACCTTCAACTCTACTCTTATGTATAGTAACATTATACACAAAGTCTTTCTTGAAATTAGCGCTTAACACTTTATCAATAGCCCAACCAAGTACGTTATAGTCAATACCTGTTAACTTCTCAACTCTCTTTGAGGGTAATAATGTAATCATCCAATCTTTCTAATAGTAGGCTCGTGCGCGCCTTGCTGGAGTAACTTCTCTCTAGCTGCTTGCGCTTCATCAATAGTATCAATACGTTCCTTTAGAAAGTGGAGCATACCATCTTTTGAGTCTCTATACTCAATGAGAAATGTTCCAAATTCAATAGGTTTCTTAGGAAAGCTCTTTCCTTTTGTACTCTTTGATTTCATTGTCCTTATTATTTTATCAGTGTTCCTAATTATAGTAGCTCTTTGCTATATGGCAACTAAATATAATTAATCTATATGTTTGAAGAGGCAATAATAAAAAACAATTCAGAGCAAATTGCTAAGCTCTGGGGTCCTGCAGGTAAGGCTTATGAAAGTCCAGATACCGGTATAACGGTAGTTAAGAAGTCAGCTTACTATGTTATACGAGATAGTGCAAAAGTAGCTAGAATGTGTCTACCTATTTATATTTGGGAATTATATGATGATCCTATAGCGAGCCTCAAGGGTAAGTTTACAAAGGTTGATGTTGAGGACTTTCTTAAGAGGGCTAATAGTGAGCCAGAAGCAACAGCGTTGAGGAAAGTAATATTAAATGATATTAAAGTTAAACATAAGGTATCTGAACCTACACCCACTCAACCACGTAGTATGTCTTTCGAAGAGAGTGATGATGATATATATGGCTACTACGAAGGTTATGATGATGCGGAGGAAGAAAAGGTTCCGGATGTATCGTCAGCGGAGAGTTTGTCTGATGACGACTTGTTTAGAAAATATTTGCTTTAGCCTTCTATACTAGAGAAGTTACCTTTCTTAATCTGAGCAATATTCATCTTCTCGAAGAGCTCTGGATTTTGCGCTATTGTCATAGCAGCAATTCTATTCTTAATTCTAGTAGTTGACCATTCATGCGACCTTGTTGTATACACTATATGTATTGGTAAATTATCTCCTGTAAAGGGCTCATTAATATAATCCTCCCCTAGTATTCTTACATCTGGTTTAAAGAATTGTATTAGATCTAGAAGCTCATCTTCTGATTGATACATATAAACCTCATCAATATGTTCTATAGCCATTAGAGTCTTATACCTTTCGTAATATGGTATGATTGGTTTATATTTTGTATATCTTGTTGCTGATGGGTCTTGCTGCAGGAAGACAATAAACTTATCGCAGTGCCTTTTTGCTTCCTCAAATGTATAGGTGTATCCTGGATGAATGATATCAAAATTACCTGCGGTAAAGGCAACCACAGGTTTATCTGGATACTTTGCTTTGAGTTGCCTGTACTCTAAGCTGTAGTTGCAGTCATCTGCCATTATACAATTTCCTTTAGCTTAATCTTTTGTCTACCAAACTTACGTTCACCTCCATCAACAGCAAGTATCCATCCTGTTTTTGTTGTAGTGAATTGCCACTCATTACTCAAACCGAATCGATCATTATAGAGGTGAATGCCAAGCGCACCCCACATCGTAAGTGCTTCAACTACAACCTCTTTATCACCGTCGCCAATTAGCCATTTCTTTTTATTGTTTTGCATTCCAGTATAGTGCTTGAAGAAGAGCCTCTTCCTCAGTTAGAGGCTCAAAACCATATTTATCCTTAAGCTTCGAAATGTCAAGTGTGCAGTTGCTTCTTCCACACTTTGTTCCAAGCTCTTCAAACTCAACCACTTCCCAGTTCTTATTAACTAATCCATTTGCTTTCATAATCTCTGTAACCTCAAGAGTAGAAAGGGGTTCCGGATTAACGAAGTTAATGATTTCATTATCTTTATAGCCTTTATCAATATACATCGCAATGAATTTAGTAAGGTCATTCATATACGTCTTTGAATTCTTACCTGGATCAATTAGCTTATCATACTTGAGTAGCTTTGCAACAATGGACCTACCTGTATTATCATCATCAAATGGCATTCTAATTCGAATAGTCAGACCGTAATCAGCATTAGCTAATTCATAAGCATGCTTTGACTTTGAATAGAAGGATGACTCATTACTAAACACACCATAGTTAGCTGGATCTTTTTCTGTCCATGCCTTATCATAGCCACTATAAACACAGCCAGATGAGATATGAATGTATGGAATATTTTGTGTCTTACAAACACTGTTAACCATTTGAGGTGTTGTAACATTAAGCTTCCAACAATCCTCTTTATTATCCTCACAGCCATCAACATTCGGTCTACCTGTATATCCAGAGCAGTTTACAACGTAATCAGGCTTATATTCAAATAGATATGTCTCAAGTACATCTGAGTCAGTATAATCTAGAGATGCTTTAGATACAATCTCTACATCATGATCACCCTTAAGTCTGTTATACACATATGTACCTGTATAACCATATCCAAGAATCAAAACTTTCTTCATATAGATATTATTTTAATATCATACATATGTAAGTCAACTAACTTTATTCATCTTCTAGAGTATATAATTGATCTTTGATATCGTCAGGTGTAATCTTACCCTCATCAACTACAAGCTCGATCTGATCAACGAATCCATTTATAAGATAATCAACCTGTTCATCCTCAACAGTATCGATTGAGTCTCTAAGAGCATAGAGAGCATCATATAGATCATCTAGTTTGGAATCGAATTTTTTAATTAGTTTTGCAACTTTCATCTTAACCTATTTAGTCTGCTGCTTGTAGTTTTCTAATAGTTTTTCCACATCACTCTTAAGATAATTGCAGTGATAGGCTTTAAACCTATCTCCACTTAAGTAGAAGATAACCAACTTTCTACACCTCTTACCAGTTAACTGCTCGTAGAAGAAAGCATACATGGAGAGCTGTAGAGCGTATATATTATTCTCACAGTTATGTAAGTGGTCTACCGGTGCTAATAATCTTTCACCGAAAGGTGAGCTAAATCTAAACTTCTTGTTAGTTTTAAAATCCCCTAAAGTAAATTCATCTTTACTATGTTCGTATATTAAATCAGCCATACCTGCTACTTTATACTCTTCATTATAGAGTAACTTCTCACATAACACTTTGCTATATTTATCAATATAATACTCCACACTTTTGTCATATGATTTATATAACCAACCATAATCATTTTTAACATCACCATACGAAATATAATCCTCTAGAAGTTTATGTATTTTTGTACCTTTGTCACACGCCTTATTTTTTTCTGCTTCCCAAGTCTCAAGTACTATCTCTTTCGAAACACCTTCTCTCTTAGCAACACGTTCTGCGTGGTAGTTACTATCGAAGGGCTTTTTATATTTACCTAGTAACGTTGTAACAGATATTAACTTATCTAGGGTTTTATGTGTGTAAGTATGTGATTTCTCATCAAACTTGACAGGAATATTTGAAGTCATATTGATATTATATGTTAAAAATAAACTTTATCAACTAAATAATAGTATGGGCATCGGCATACCAATTTCACAATTACCAGAAATTACAGTACCTTTTACAGGTTCAGAAGAATTAGCTATTGTACAGGACAATATTACTCAGTCTGCACCACTTTCGTCTTTGTTAAATTACTTACAACCCCAGCTTGGAGTATCATACTTATTAAATAATGCTACTAATTGGCAAAACACCTACTTAACAGTTAGTACTAAAGACGTTATATGGAGTAATACTGCGTTTACTGTATCTACTTTATCAGCTAATTGGCAGACTACATACTCAACAGTTAATAGTCTTAGTAGTACATGGGATGCCGACTTTTGTGATGAGGTAGTAAAAATAAATAGGGCCGAGGCATGTGGAAATGATAACATATTAAAGCTAGATGGTAACCTTAGAGTAGAAAATGGGTGGATAGGTTTATCAGGTGCAGACTATGGCTATGGGTTTATCACAGGTAATAAAACTAGTGGTGGTATTGGCTTAGCGGGTACGTTCGCTAATGCAACAGGTGAAAATGGAGCCGATTTTTATGTTGATAATGGTGGTAGGTCCTTTACTCGTAATAATTTAAGTGTAAAGACAACAGATACTACAGATTCATTAGTTGTAGGTAGTGGTAACATAAGAGTTAAAGATGGTCATCTACGTATTAGTAGTGGATCGTTATCTAACGATTGGGGATTTATCGGTCAAGGGTCAGATAGTAGTGGTATAGGTCTTGCAGCAAGCTCTGCAAACCTAGAATCAACTGAATTTTTACCACATCTATATGTAGCTGGTTTAGGAAGTAGTCTCGGTAATGTTGGTATTAACACAACTGTGGCGGAACCACCAATGGAGAAGTTAGATGTGCGTGGTAATTTACAGGTTGGCTTAAGTGGTGCAGATGCTAACCTAATTAAATTTTACGGTACATTTGGCGACGGACTTGGCACGGGAGGTTTAAACCCTATTGGTACGCATACGGTTATAGGTGAGAGGCGGTACGATAAGCAGACGAAAGAAGAAGCTTCTGAGCTAATTTTGTTTAAAGGTGATAACCCAGACGAAACTTATGGTCCGGACCGTGTCCGTGCTAGAGCAGCAGAGATTGTTTTTCAAACGTTTGAATCGCCGGATCGTGAAACTTACGACACCATGCTAGATAATAATACACGTTTGATTATTAAAAATGATGGTAAGGTTGGTATAGGTACTGATACACCTACAGCTGATCTTGAAGTTAGTGGTCAAATAAAAGTTACCGGTGGTTCACCTGGAACTAATAAAATTTTAATATCTGACGCATCCGGTTTAGCTAGCTGGTCAGATGCTGCTGCAGTTACTAGTGTTGTAGTATCTGATGTTGCTCCACTGTCGCCTAGTAATGGCGATCTGTGGTTTAACTCCTTAGAGGCAAACATGTACGTATTCTATGTTGAAGGTGCGCAAGGTTATTGGGTAGAAGCTAACAGTCATGCAATCTTACCAGCTAGTATCGATAACTGGAACGAGGCATATTCATGGGGAGATCATAGTACCCAAAGTTATGCTACTAGTGGCTATGTTGATAATAAGGTAGCAGACCTCGTCGACTCAGCACCGACAACACTTGATACACTCAATGAACTTGCTCTAGCTTTAGGTGAAGACGCTAATTTTGCGACCACAATAACAGACAGTATCGGTACAAAATGGACACAAGATAATACTAAGATATCTAATTGGGATTCTACTTATACCACTGTAGAGTCAGAAAGTAGTGTTTGGTCATCCGCCGGTACTACTTTATCTAGTAACGGGTCAGCACCTTTTGTAATGGCTAAGGATTCGGGTGGTAATGTACGCGGTAATAACGCTGTTGATTTACAGCTGCAAAGATCGACCGGTGTTGAGGGACTATCATGTGTTGCTAGTGGTATAAGATCTGCACTGGTGGGTGGAGCAAATAATGCTGCAACTGGGGATAATTCTATAGTCACTGGCGGTACAGGTAATATCGCGTCGGGTCCTTATAGTGCTGTTGTAGGTGGTATTAATAACACAGCACAAGGTAACTCAGCTGAAGTAATAGGTGGTTCTAATTCATTCGCAACGGGAACAGACTCTACTACAATTGGTGGTATATCGCTTAGCGCGCTTGGTAACTACTCAGCTACTGTAGGTGGTGATAAAGTAAAAATAGAAACTACAGCTAGGCGCTCCGGGGCATTAGGAGGACTTAGAAATACAGTAAGTCACGATATGTCAGTAATTTTAGGTGGTCAAGATATAACGACATCAGCAACCAACACTGCATATGCACAGAACTTACATATCACTAGTGGCTTTACAATGCCAACAGGTGCAAGTGCTAATTATGTTCTTACTACTGACGCTAGCGGAGTTGGTACCTGGCAAGAACAAGCACGTGATGCAGAGATAGCTATGGCATGTAGTGATGAGATAACAGACCTAACAGTAGGTACGTCAAAGACAACATTCCGTATGCCTTATGCAATGAATTTAACAGCCGTTAGAGCCTCTGTTAATACTGCTCCTACTGGTGGTGATATAACAGTTGATATTAATGAAAGCGGTACAACAATTCTATCGACTAAACTAACTATTGATGACGGTGATAAGACGAGTGTTGGGTCAAGTACAGTGGCTGTAATATCTGATACTGCACTAGCAGACGATGCTGAGATAACTGTTGATATTGATACAGTAGGTTCGACTACTGCTGGTAAAGGTCTTAAGATCTGGCTTATAGGTACTAAGGCTTAGTAGTACGAACCGTATATATCGGTATCGTTGACATCCATATCATATACATCATTCTTCGATGTATTATCATTATCCTGTGGATACGACTTAGGATCATCAATTGTATCGGTAGGTAAGTTAGTATCAGTAACTCCGTTTTGAGAATTATCAAATACCTGCTCATTCTCACATTCGATAGGCGCGCCAGGCTCGAACGAATGTTCGTATCTCTTAGCTCTTAATCGCCATATATAATGGCCTAACATTGGATTGAGACCACCGGCTAAGTCCTGATCCATCCTCTCTGTTACCTGGAAGATTTTGGAGCATCTACCACCTGGCCTATCACAGCCTAATTGTACAAAGTCAATTAGATCACCAGATTTCGGTTCTAGCTTATGGTTGTTCTCAATAAATTTATCTAATATTGTATATGAACTTCCAGCTTGATCGTATAGTTGAGATGGATCACCTATTAAATTCTCTAAGACTATAGTCTCACCGGCTTCTGTTGTAAATGGACCCTCAACTACTTCTGGATCATACTCCTCTACAAAATCTGCTAAAGGTAGAATGTCACCGGATACTGTTTGTATAAAAAAGTCTCTACTCGATAATGATTCTTCAAAGGACTTAATATGTACATAGCCTGTAAAATCATCAGCAGCATCAAAACCAAAGCTTTGAAGGGATATAGCCTCATTATTAATCTCCATGTACATCTTAATAGGTACAGGGCCGTAAAATACAGCTGTCGGCTCTTCACCATATAGTGTATTAGCACTTTTAAGATTAAATGTATGTAGATAGTAATCGATCACATAACCGTGATTGTTAATTAGATCCTTATACGACTGATCATACACGTGTTGCTCTGCATTATAACCATCCGGACTTACAACCTGACTGCATGCAGCATTAGCGGTAGCCATAATTTCATCAGGCGTACAGTTAAGCCTTGTACTATTACATCTATCACTTTTTGAACTCATCTTACTTTTGCTTTTGTCTTAACACACCACACATGTTATTTTCACTATCTTCATACATCTCTACCTCGACGCCGGAATTACCTAAACCTTTACAACAACCGCATTCAAAATTTAACCCGTATAATCCAAGTGTATTAAGAAGTGGCTGACCGGTCAGCTTAATTTGTGAAGCACCACCATTAATAAGATTTCTAACATGTGGGCACTTATGCTGATATTCTTGTCTTGTTAAATTCTGATGCTTTCTTTCACCTCTCATCATACTCTTACCATTGTTAGGAGAAGCGAGCGCAGCATTATATTTATCTCCTTGATAGTACTCCTTAAAGGTAATCATAATAGTATTTAATAAAAAACCTGCTGAATCATACGACTCAGCAGGTTTTTATTTGATTGTTTCAGTTAATTATTAGTCTACAGCGCGGTCACCTGACTTAAGGCTACCGACTTTGTTGTTCTTACCGTCGTCATATGATCCACTGTGAGTAGAACCAGCATCGATTTTATTATCACAGCAGGTCTCAGAAGCAGCAGCAGCAGTCTTAAGATCACCTACTTTATTGTGCTTACCATCGTCGTATGATGTATTAAGTGCAGATCCGGTATCAATACCTTCTTCATCCTCTTCACCAAAAGCACCTTCAGCAGCTGCTTCATCACCATCTTCATCATCAGACTCACCCATGGCGGCTTGAAGAACATCACATAGTGCTTTTGCAACATCTTTAGAAAGAGTAACAGTAACATCGTCACCTTCTTCTGCATCAGGAGTAGCATCGTCAAGACCAAGTGCGTCGAAGTCTTCTGATTCCATTTCGTCAAAGTTTTCATTAACCATGACCTTGTCGTAGAGTTTGTCAAAAACTGATTTCTGTTTCATAAAATTATTTAAGCTATCTTGTGCGATTTTCTCTGAAATTTGTGAACTTTCTTCACTTTCTTCACTTTCTTCTTCTTTATCAGCATCTTCTGTGTCTTCTTCAGCATCTTCTTCTTCACAATCAACATAGTCACACTTTTCATCTTTATCGTCACCATCATCATGCTTACCCTTTTTCTTTTCTTCGTCCTCTTCTTCTTCGTCCTCCTCAGCTGCAGGTACATAATTGCTAGTATAAGATAAGTTATTAACATTATAAAGATTATCTTTCTTTTCTTTATCAGAAAGCTTTTCGATATCTACTTCAGGCTCAGTAAAACCACCTTCTTCTGTTGGACCACCATCGAGTAAAGCCGCATCACCTATTTCTTTAGGACCTACTTTACCTTCCTTAATTAGATCCTTCTTCAATCCATTCAACATACCTCCGTACAATGAACCTAAGCTATTAATATCATCTTTAGACATATATTTATTTATGTCTAGGTATAAATATTTTCAATGGGAAAAGAAAATAATATGTTCTACATGGGTAATACCAACCTTCCTAACTCGAATTGGAAGGGTGAATGGACAAAGGATAAGATAAGAGATCTTAAAAAAGCCAGTAAGAACATACTATACTTTGCAGAGAACTTCTTTTACATTATCAACTTGGACCGTGGTAAGGAAACAATTAAACTACATCCTTGTCAAAAGCGTGCTATTAGAAAGATGCGTGATAATAGATTCTTTGTACTGCTTGCATCTAGACAGATTGGTAAATCCACAATGATGACTATCTTCTTATTATGGCAGGCATGCTTTAATAAAGATCAGCGCATTCTGTTAGTAGCGAACAAGGAGGCTACTGCAATTGAGATTTTTCAGAGGGTTAGAATGGCGTATGAAGAGTTACCTAACTGGCTTAAACCACCTGTTAAAGAGTATGCTAAGACATCTATGACTTTAGAGAATGGTAGTCGAATAGGTATTACAACTACAACTGGTACGGCAGCCCGTGGTCAATCCGTTAATTGTTTAGTTATTGATGAGATGGCTTTCATTGAGCCTCACTTGGTTGAGGAGTTCTGGAAATCAGTCTTTCCTGTTATTACCTCTTCTAAAAAATCAAAAGTGTTTGTATGTTCTACTGCTAACGGTACAGGTAACCTATTCCATAAACTATACACAGGTGCAGAAGAAGGTACAAATGGTTGGGGGTATGATAGGATTCTGTGGAATGAGGTACCTGGTAGAGATGAGGTATGGGCTGAAAATACTAAACAGGCAATCGGGTCAGCAGATGCATGGGCGCAAGAATTTATGTGCGAATGGATTGAAACAGGCGAATCAACGATTGATGCAGAACTATTTGAGAAGATGTCAGCACAAGTTTGTGATCCAAAGATTGTACTGGACGAAGGAGCATATAAGATATGGGAAGAAGCTGATCCATCTAGATTATATGTAGCGGGTGTTGATACTGCAGAAGGAGTTGGTGCAGATTCGTCATGTGTGCAGATACTTGATATAACTGATCTCAGAGACATCAGACAGGTAGCATGCTATAATAATAATCAGATACCACCGCTCGAGTTTACAGCTAAGGTACACTCTATACTAAAGAACTACGGGTCACCATTAGCTTTAATTGAGCGTAACAACTGTGGTGCGCAGGTAGTTGATAGACTCGCTAACGATATTGGTTACGAGAAGATAGTATCATACGGTAATAAGGCTGCAAATCGTAGAAATGTTATGCAGGGAATGATTGCTCATACAAATACAAAGTATAAGGGTGTATTAAATATGCGCTATTATATTAATGAGGCTAGAGCTGTTACCATTTATGATGCGCAGACGCTTGATGAGCTTAAGAACTTTATTAGATATCCAAATGGCACATGGAAAGCGAGGCAGGGTAAGCATGATGATATGGTTATGTCATTGTTATACTCTCTGTTTATACTGGAGAGAGAAATTACTGAGAGATTCTTTGAGATAGCAGAGCTTGATAGTATGGGTAAGCCATGTGTAATTGATCAGATGGATTTTGGTATTCAGTACTTTGAAGACGCTACCTCTATATATCTAGATAATGAAGTGGTTGGTGATAACAATAACTCTCTTCCTCCTATGGTCTTCGGAATGGGAGATAACCAAGCTGAATCAGACATGGATGAGTTATCTATGTTTGGTTATGAACCTTTACAATAAATAATAATATGTCACAGAATAAGAATCAACAATCCTTATTGAATAAGAATAGGTTAGATAAGTTTATAATGGTGTTTCAATTACCACCAGCACTTAGAAAAATAAAATCACGTAATAATAGAAGTAGTTATAAAGTAGATGAAGATGCCTTTCAAATGTCAGTCTACGGGGCGGTTGTTCCAGAAGTAACTGTCGCGGCAATTCAAATACCATACGCAGGTAGTAACCTATACAACTCATCCCATGCAAAAGAGCCCTACCCACCAATTGAAGTGAGTTTCGTTGTAGATAATGAGTTTAATAACTACTGGACTATGTATAAATGGTTAGATTTAATGCATGATGAGCAAACCGGGTTGTTCGATGAAGATGATCTTGTAGATAAATCAGCACCAGATAAGGGAAAAGCTGCACCCTTTAAGTTTTCTGATTATCAAACAGATATGACACTATATGGCTTAGATGAATTTAATAATAAGCGTATAGAATTTACTTACACACAAGCATTTCCTATAACAATTGGTAGTTTGAACTACAACTATCGAGAGTCTGGTGAGATTCAAAGTAGTGCGACTTTTGTATACTCTCAATTACGCAGTAAGTTGTTAAATAATTAGAATTTTTGTCTCGAAAAGCATAAATAATTTTATGGCTAGAAGGACAATACAATCTCCAGGAGTTGAAATCAGAGAGAGTGACTTATCACTCCGTACGGTTTCACAGGGAACAACGACATATGTAACAGGATTTGCTCATGAAGGTCCAACCGACGAAGTGGTTGGCGTTACAGATATTAATAATTTTGAGCAAATCTACGGCATGCCTAGGACACCGGCTGAGAGATACTTTTACTATACGGTAAAAGCTACTCTTAACTCTACTGGCTCCGTACTTGTTAACAGATTACCGTATGGTGATGAAACTGGTGCTGGTTTCGGTTCTAAAATTAGTGTTCTAGCATATCCTGCAGCAGGTATTACAACAGCTAGTACTAGTACTACCTACACCACAACATCCGCGATTGATTCGGCTAACTTCCTCGAAAGCGCGACACTATCTGCTAAATATACAGCAGACATCACAGCTTCAAGTACACTTTCTGAAGTCGACTACCTTGATATTGCTGATTATGCTACTACATCACTTGGCGGTTTGCTTTCTGGTTCAGATCAAGAAACATTCACAACAGCTGAGTTTTTCACTAGTGCTAACGTAGTCACTCCGGGAGTACCTACAGCAGATTATAGCGAGTCATCTGCAACTTGGTTTATAGGTAAACCAAAACAATTTGAGTTGACATATGATCAATATGTTAAATTGAAGGACGGTGAGCTATTTGCAGACGGGTGGAGTGAACAAGCAGGTGACTCAACTTGGAATAGTATTAACGCTCTATCAAGTGCTGCGATTCTTGTAGTTAACAAAGCTCAAACAGTTATCGATGGTCAGTTTAACGGATACTATATCGGTATAGCAGATAATACAAATATTAACCCCGCACAAGACTACGATTCAATTACTAGTGTACAGACTGTAACACAGTCAGCTGGTAGTATTGGATTACTCGATTACACAACAATTCCTGAAACAAGGTTAGAGTTTGCACTATCCGCAACAGACGGTGAGGGTACAAACCCTGCAGCCAGCTCTGTATCACAAGTAATGGAAGACAGAATTACTGATTATAACATTGGTGATGATGAATTCAATGATTCTCTTAACGTTGGTGTATTTAAACTTAGACAATCTGTATTCTCTAAAACATCAAATCGCTTAGACTATCTTTTAGAAGAAGGCTTTAACGGTTCTATTGGTAAGTATAGAAACAGAAACTCTACTTCAGGTGGATTACCTGTTAACTATTTCCTCGAAACGCAAGAAGATAATTCTAGAAACATTGATATTCTAGTTAACCCTTACCTTTCTGATCAAATTCAAGGTGTACAACTTAACGATGATGGTTCCCCTAAGCGGAAAGTACGTGTTGTAACTGATACACTATATAGAGCCTTAAATGGTGGTGATCTTACCGAAGCTCAAGTAGGTGCTACTGTAGCCCAGCTAGCGACAATCAGTAGTGATATTGGAAAAGCTGATTCACTCTTTGCACTAGGTGCATATGGTGAAGTTAAACTTGGAGAAAAGGTTATTGGAAAAATTCCTAATAAGCTTGATCGTGCTCTACTTAGAATTAAGAACGATGAGAAGTTTAATATTGATATGATTGCAGAAGGTGGACTTGGTACTATTTTCACATATCTTGAAACAGCTACTGCAGGTCTTAAAGCCGCAGGATTTGATGATACTCGTACAACTGATGCTATTGAAGCTCTAAGAACATCAAATGATATTTCAAATAGTACAGCAAGAGATGCGTACGGTAGTATATTTAATAGATTTAATACATTCTGCGGACCAGTAAAAGATGGTGGTAGGGGTGATGTACTATTTATTGCTGATCCAATTCGTCAGATACTAGTAACTGGTAAGAATAATAAAGTTCAAGACAATAAGGAAAAGAACTTCTATACAGATATTTACTGGGGTATGAGACATCAGTTTGAAAACTCTAATACTTCTTACGCTTGTACGTACGCAAACTACATGAAGGTGTATGATAAATATACTGGCTTATTTGTTTATGTACCACCATCAGGGTTTGCTGCTGCTAAAATGGCTTCAACTGATGCTGCTGTTGGTCCATGGGGAGCTCCTGCTGGGTTTAATAGAGGTATTATCAATGATGCTGTTGATATTGCTCTAACACCTAACCAGAGACAACGAGATGATCTATATACAGTCAATCTTAACCCAATTGCTTCATTCCAAGATAAGGGTAATGTATTCTTCGGTCAGAAAACTCTACTTAAGAAGCCAAGTGCATTTGATCGTGTTAACGTACGACGTACTTTCTTATATCTAGAGAAAATAACAAAGAAAACAATGCAGTTCTTCTTATTCGAAAATAACACTCTATTTACTAGAACACGTGTTATTAACACCTTAACACCTTTCTTTGAGCGTGTTAAAGCAAGTGATGGATTGTATGACTACCTTATTGTATGTGATGAGAGAAATAATACTCCTGAGGTAATCGATCAAAACGAGCTGATTATTGATATTTACCTTAAGCCAGTTAGAACAGCTGAATTCATATTAGTTAACTTTTATGCCAGCAGAACGGACGCTAACTTCCAAGAGCTTATTGAAGGTTAATAACATCTAACTTACAAAAAAGCCAGAGTTGAAAGACTCTGGCTTTTTTTTGTTAAAAGCTGCATCGGATGTATAAATAATTATATGTCAAGTTACAGGTCAAATCAGAATATCGAACAATTTTATCAGCGCGCGCAATCTCGTGACTTCTCACGTGACTTCCTCTTTAGAGTAACAGATGTTGTACTAGCAGGTGACGTTACACTTGAAGACGAAGAGCTTGTTTATGCGAAAGCAGCAACGCTACCAGCACGTAATATTACAAATGTTGAAGCACCATATATGGGCCTTAACTTTAACGTACCAGGTAATGTTACTTATCCTGGATCAGAGGGCTATTCACTTAGCTTCTATCTAGATGCGGCATCAGAGCTCAGAAACAAATTAGAGTTAGCTTCTCGTGTATTGTTTGATGATACCTCTTCTACTGGTCAATACGCAACACCATCTGAAGATTATTATATCATCCTTCAACAGCTTAATAAAAAGCTAGAGCCTATTTCAACATATAAGTTATATGGCGCTTCTATTCGTAACATCGACGCTATTGAATACCAGATGGCAGAAGGTACCGGTAGTACAGTACAAGTACAAACAACTATAGCTTACCACTTTTATAAAAATCTAGATATCAACCCTGAGGCAGGTTAATTAGATGTCTACACAGCCTATAAAAAGCCGCTTACAAGGCTTAAATAGTTCCTGGGCGAATGACCTACCGGCTAAGTTTTTATGGACTATTAGCTTTCAAGGTCGTGGGGGTTCAGGTAACATGAACAGTGTGCAATCTTCTATATCAACAATTATTCAAGATTATGAAGATAGGCGATGGGCATTTGATGGTAGCTTGTTTGATAACAGATCTGATCATAGTATAGGCTATCTATATGCACAGGCTGTAGCATTACCACAAGAGCAGTATACTGTAGGCGCCTTGCCTGTTGCAAAGTCAGGTGGTTTTGTCGCCGGTCTATATGGTGATAGACGCGCTGATTATGGTAGTGAAAATAAAATTGATGTAACATTTCTAGAGCAAAATAAAGATATTGTAGATATGTTTATTAGACCATGGTTGGTAGCCGTATCTTATTACGGTTTAATAGAAGATGAAGACATTGACCTAAAGTGTAACATACAGGTAAACCTACACTCACGTAACGATCATGGTGCTGAGAACATAGCTACCCCTTTCGGTAGTAAGGAAAATAAAAGAAAGACATATGTCTTTGAGGATTGTGTACCTATAACTGTAGCTGGTGATCAGATTAGTTATAATGATCTTACATTCAGTGATTTAGAGAGAACGGTTTCATTCGCCTTCTCAAGGTATAAGCTGCTAGATTGATTTTTAGCTAAAGCGATATAAATTATAGTGTGTTTACTATAAAGTTAGACTTACCTAGCGGTAAAGAGGTTCGTATACCCGAGCTTAAGAACGGTAATTATCTCACAATACTCAAGTATTGTCAAAATGAAGACTATGAAGGTCTTAATAATTTTTTTGAGAAACTATACTTAACACCTGACCTTAATATTTTTGATAGATTTTTTCTGTTATTATATATTAGAAAAATGTTTGTTAGTAGTAAGTTAGAGTTTGTAGGTAAAGATGAAGCTAATGTATCTTATTATATAGATGACATATTATCACGTTTAATTAATAACTATGTTGATGATGAGCGTGATATAACATATAATAATATACATATAAAGGTAGGTATTCCAAAATGCTCTTATTTTAATAGTATAGACGAAATGCTACAAGGTGCTATTACTACAGTTCGGTTTGGTGATAATGAGATAGATTTCGCTACACTTTCTAATGAAGATAAGTGTAGTATACTTCGTAGGTTACCCTCGCAAATATTTGTACAGTTGCAGGAGTATATTGACGATTTATCTGAGAGGCTTTTTGACTTAACTATAATTAACGAAAATGAAGAGTTTGAAATATCAGAAATAAAAGTTAATTTATTAAGTAACGGTATACTCTATTTTATTACATCTATTTTTAAATACGATCTTATAGCCTTTTATGAGATGTTATATAACTATAATCAGTTTGTTAGTAAGGGTGCAGATAACTTCTTTAAGCTTACATTTAACGAGGTTAAGCTATTATTAAATATTCACTCTGATCGTATCGAACAAGAAAACGAAAAAATTAAAAGAGAAAACCAATAGTGTTGATAAACAGTTAGTGGTGTATAAATAAAGGCAATGAGTAAAGACCTATTAAAAAACCTTATTAGTGATTTAGATAAAATTAATAAAGACAACGTAACACCAATCTTTATACCGTCATTAGACAAAAAAGTAGAGTTTGAAATGTTCAGCGTTGCTCAGCATAAAGATCTATTGAAGTCTGCGTTTGAAGGTTATGAAGGGGCTATAAAAAGTAATATTATTTATAACAACGCTATATTAGATAATAGTGTTGATGATATTGACTTTTCGGTAGCGGACCGTGCTCATATTTTAGTTGAGTTAAGAAAGAGCTCTTTAGGTAATAACTACGTTGTTGATGATAAGACATTAGACATGAGTAAGCTACCAACACCTAACTTCGAGTTTAATTATACCGAAAAACTTGAATATAATGGTGTTGTAGTTAAGTTAAAAATTCCTAGTCTCGAAAGAGATACGGCAATATCAAAAAAGCTACTAGCTGAGTTTAAGCGGTTAAGTGAGAGTGAAAAGGATGTTGAAGCTGTTAATGTAATGATCACATATGAGATTATCAAGTATATCGATAGTGTTGAAGTTGCAGATAATACAATAACATTTGATAATTTTAATTTATATGAGAGTAAGCAAATTGTTAACACGTTACCTCTTAAAATTAATAACGCTGTTGTCGACTTTATCGATAAATTTAAACAGCAAGAAACCGCCAACCTCACGTTTGATGATGATACATTTATAGAAATTGATGCGGGTTTCCTGTCTAATGATTAAATAATCATATGGCAGATGGTTGTGAAGACTTTGGTAGAATATTAAACGCCCTTTCTATGGTGGATAAGGCTGATGATGATTCACCTAAAACAGGCGCAATAAGAAAAGACACAGGTGGTAAAAGAAAGAAAGGTAACCCTAATCTATCACCAAATGAAAAGAGTAAGTTAATAAAGGTCTTTAAGATCTTTAAGAAAGTTGTCAATGATACCACCACAAGTGGTAGTTCATCAAATAGTAACGAAAGTACAAACACTTATAACAATACTAAGCTTAAGACTAGTGGCTCTTTATCACAAAGTGAAATTTCACGTTATAAACAAATATTTAAGATTTTTAAGAGTGTTGTTTTCCCAGGACCAGAGGCTGATGAATTAGAATCTAAAAAGCCTGTAGAGGCTATGAAGGAAAAAACATCTAATGTTGTAAAGCCTGATGTTGCACCTGGAGATAAAAAAGGGTGGTTAAATTCTTTACTTGGACTTTTAGGACTCGGTAGTCTCCTAGGTCAAGGTGGTGTCTTTGAAAAATTCATTAAACCCGCTTTATCTAGATTTATGGGTAGACTTGGAACCAATCTCAAGGAGGGTCTAAAAAGGTTTGGTGAAAGAATCGGTAAATTTTTCACCAATATATGGAAGGGGTTAACTAAAACCGCTGCATGGAAATCATTGAGCTCTGGTTTAACAAAAGGATTTGACGCTATAAAGGAGTTTGCATCTAAAGCAAAAAATCTCATTATGGACAAACTAGCGGCTGTTGGTAAGTTTATCAAGAATACACTATCAAAGATTCCTGGTATAAGTAAAATAATGCCAGGTTTAGCAGCACCAAAACCAGGTGCGCCGAAACCAGGCGCGCCGAAACCAGGCGCGCCGAAACCAGGCGCGCCGAAACCAGGAGCACCTAAAACAACTACACCAAAAACAACTACACCAAAATCAGCAGCACCAAAACCAACAGCACCAAAAAAGCCAGGTATGTTTAGTAGAGCGTGGTCGAGTGTTAAGAAAGGTGCAAGTAGTGCTAAGGGTGCTGTTTCACGCAAAGTTAGCAGTGTAGCATCTTCCGCTGCCGGTAAGTTAACACAAGCTGGTCAGTGGGTAGGTAAAAAGGCGACAAGTTTAAAAGATAAAACTGTAAAACCATTGCTTGATAAGGTGTCTAAACAGTTCGGTACTCTTGTCAAAGGTGGTGGTATATTAAAGTATCTCAAAGGGTTTGCAAAGGTACCTATTATAGCACCTTTACTCGAGGGTATCTTCCTGAAATCAACCCTTAATAAGTTACGTGATAAGTATGAAGCTGGTGACATAACGCAGGATGAGTATAGAGCAAAGGCAGGTGAAGAGTTCTTTAAAAGTGTAGGTGGTGTAGGGGGAGCTGCAATAGGTGGTGCAATAGGCTCCTTAATACCTGTACCTGTAGTAGGTACATTAGCAGGTGCTATTGGTGGTGATTTACTTGGTCGATTTGCTGTAGGTCTTCTAAATAAACATGTTTTAAAGGGAGAGCATAAGTCAAAGGTTGGAGAGTTTATTTTAGGTCTTATGATGAAAGACGCACAACCGGGCTTTAAACTAGCTAAAAATGAAATGCAGGATTTTATTATACGTGATGGTTTAGTTGCACCGTTTAGTAGTAAGGATGAAGTATTGGGTATGAAGAAGGGTGGTGTAATTAACAACCTTGTAAATGAGCAGGGTGAAGAGATAAAACTACTCAACGCGAAGTTAATTATGATTGCGCAAGAGCAAACGCAGGTGTTACGTGAGATAGCGTATAACACACTAAATAGTAGAGGTGGACAAACTGCAGTTATCAATACACCACCACCACCAAAACAAGTTACACCGAGGGAGATGGGTCAACGTCAACGATTTACACGGGGATCAACAATATAATATAAATATAAATATATGGCTATAATTGACAGTTTTACAGATATTAACGAAGAGTCTTTTGTCTCGTTTGGTGAAGATCGGGGTGCTGGTAAGATTACTAACGAGGATACTTACCGGAAACCAAACCCCAGCGGTAATGGTATTGTAGATGTGGTAGAAAGCTTTAGCTGGTTTGCTGGTGGAACATCTAGCAAACTAACGACAGCGGCAATTAATAGAATACCAAAAATTGCAATGGTAGAATATGAGCAAGTGCTTAACTCACAACTCTCACAAGCATTGTACTATATTAACGCATCTTTAAATAGTGCAAAGGATATTACAACCACTGCCGCGGCAGAGAATTCACCTCTTAGTCAGTTTGCCAAATATCTCGGCTTATCAGAGCAAGACATCAAAAAGGGAAAAAGTATTGCTCAACCAGTTACTGCTTATATAGAAAAAATACAAAAAAAATTAGATGGTGTTAACGCAAGTAGTGCTGAGAAGCAAAGATTAGAGGGTAATTACCTTAAGTCCTTAATAGGTATATATTTAACTGAACCAACTAATTTTAAATATGTTTTTCCGTATTTCGAAAAACCACCACAACTACAGAACACCTGGGCCCAACCTTCAAATGAAGGAATGGTAGGTGAGGCAATTAACAAAGGTATGAATATAGTGGAGGAAGTAGCCTCTTTTGTTAATATAACACAACCAGGTATATACATACAGAAAGCGAAGAGCTATACTTTCAGTGAGGAAGGTCCATCACTAACTATAACTTTCCCACTTTTTAATACTGTTAAACGGGGTGATAATAAACCATATCAGCAGAATTACGAGCTACTATGGCTTTTAGCTTATCAAAACAAACCGTATAAAACAGCCTTTGCTAGAGCTAAACCTCCAAAGATATATGACATTAATATACCCGGCGTTGTTAGTATGCCTTTCGCGCAAATACGGGGTATGAATGTTGACTTTGTGGGTACAGTTAGAGATAAGCAAGTATCAATAGCAGGTGTAGGTGAGTTTACAGCGCCAATACCAGATGCTTATAATGTAACTATTGAAGTTGAGTCTTTACTATCTGATTACGCTAACCTCATGGTAGGTACAGGTTTCACAACTAAAATTATTGATAACACTGTTCAAATTGGTACAGGTGGTAATAGACCTATCAATTAAAGTATAACTTAAGATTATGAGTACAATTAACAACGGAATTAAACAAAACAAAATATCAGATGCGTCAATAACAAAACTAGACGGTACTCGTTATGAAAATATTTTTAATGTAAACACCGTAGAGAAAAATGATAAGTCGTTTTATTTTTATAATACATTAAATAAAGTCAGCTTACCTAAAAATATTGATGAAAGGTTTATCGATAAGCTAAGTCTCTCGTATGATACTCCATGGACAACACTAGCATTTAAAATATATAAAGATATTGATCTATGGTGGTTAATTGTACTACTTAACGAAGTAGATTATATTTTTATGGCAAAAGGTGGTAGGGAGTATAGCTTCATTAAGCCAGAGTATGTAGATTTAATAATAGGGCAAATAAGTACAAAGGCATAAGATGCAGAGCGCAATTTTACAGGGTCAAGAGCTTAAGTTTAATTTAAGTATAATATCAGTAGATAATTCAGCTGACGGTAACAATGAGCTTATAGATGTGTCACCAGGTTCGCTAACGTATCTAGAGATTGAAGACAACTTATTGGATGCTGGTATGCGTGGTAGTATATCAATTAAAAATCCTATGCAAATGTTGGATAGGGTAAAGGCTTTAAGTAAACCTGAGAATGTACTTTACTTAAATGTTAGTATTGAGGACCCTAGTTCAAGTCACCCAAATATAGAAGATAAAAAAGTAGAGTTTATAGCTCTATTAGAAAATAGCTCATCCATAACTAAGGATATTATTAATAACGAAATACTATTTAACTACGAAGAGGCTGCTACAGCTATGCTTAAAAAGGTTTCACTTACTCAGATTTTAGGTAATAATTCTGGTAATAATGTCAATAGAGTAATAAGTGAGATGATATTCTATCTAATTGAGTTATGGGCCACTGGACTCGATCAACAGGGAGCAGAGATTTTAAGTGAAGCGTTCAATAAACAAAGTGGTGGTATTGGAAACCTTGCTTCCTTTTGGTTAGATGTAAATGATAGTGTTTATGATGTTCTTAAGAGACTATCCGAGAGTGTACAGATAGATGATAAGTTTTTACCTATTTTAAAAATTAAAAATGAATCTAAAGATGATAAACAAATTGACCGTAAGTTTACGTTTGATAAACTCTTTAGTGATAGGCATAGAGAGTTTATAACAGCAATTACAACTAATGCAGGCGGTGACTTTAGTGATGTTTATGGTGAGGAATTTGTCCTTGCACCAGAAAAAGATAAATCTGGTGGTGTTAACTCGTCACCTATATTCAATACAGTGGAGAACTTTGAGTCTGTTAAGGTTGATATAGAGACTGCGAGAGAACAATATTGGGGTGACTATTCCCTTAACAATGGACCTATTGACCCTACTAAGACAGCTGTAGAGATTCTAGATTTTGCTGAAATTGTAAGTAGTCTCGAAGAAGATGAATTTGGTGAAACAGAAGGAGTTTACAGTGCTATACCTATTCTTACGAAAAATCAGAAAAAGATATTTAAAGCAGATAAATCTGACAATACAGAAGAAGGTGCTACTGTACTACGTAACCACGCTCATAATATAGTAAAGCGTAGTTTCTTGTTCCTTAACGACTCTATTATATTCACTGTTAAAGGTAATATAGGTCGTAAACCTGGAATGTTTGTTACTATTAACGGAGGTGATGTGTTTGGTAGAACAGCGCCTGATAATGTTTGGTTTATAGTTTCAGTAAAGCATATGTTTAAAGAGCTTAACTATGAGAATGAGATTGTAGCTGTAAAGCTGTTTGGTAATAAGGATGCATACAATAATCTAGTAAGTGGTGACGCTACGGCCCCAGCTACTAACAGACCTGCGTCTCCACCACCAGCCATAAAGACACCGGAAACAGTAACTAACAATATAAATAATGTAAAACCTAAAGTCGGTAAACCAGCAACAATGTATGTACCAAGTGGTACAGGTTATACAAAGGTTGACGCAACCACACAACAATAATATATGGTAATTTATGGAAATAACTTAGCTGAAAAGCTATTCGGTGTTGCACTAAGTAAAGATTACTTACGCTACGCAACACCATACTGTGAGCTTGTAGATGATCCAGACTTTGCAGTAGATATAAATTTAGCAGTAGATCTTAATTCAGCTCTAGAAGGTGATCGTGTGGCTGCAAGAAGGTTAGTTGAAACCTTAGTGTTAAATAGCGCAATGTTAGATTGGTCAACAATTAATTTCTATGTTGATAAGATGACACCGCACCCGTATTTTCAAGGTGAAATAGCTAGAATAAATAGTATATTCAATGATCCTAACTACCCTAATTTCAGAGTAGCTGATACTGGTGAGAGTGGTACAAGTAGCTTTAAAGAGGCATTAAAGGATGCAGCAAGCGATTGTCTCAATTCACCGTGTAATGTATTTAGTGCAACATCAGACAGTATAGGTAGGTTAGCTCAAACTGCAGCAAATAAAAACAGTCAGAACACATTCGATTTAGGTGATTTAAAAGATACTGCTACAAACGTGTTTGGTGGTGTAGATCAAGCAATTTTTAATAATATACCTGCAGCGTTCCAAGAGGGTATTATAGAGGTAACATCAACAGCAAAGCAAGCGTGGACAAATACCCAAGCTATCATGATGGGGAAGGATAATATTGCTGAGGCTACTAAAAATGCTTTAGAGAATGGTAGTATGAGATCCACAATTGATAAAATTCTTGACTATACACCTGATGTTAAAAGTTTTTTTGATTTAGATCAAATAAGTGGTACTTTACTAGCAGAAATCTCTGACTCATTAGGTGGGTGCTTTGATAAATTTCAACACGCTGCAAGATATAATCCTTATAGTGATAATAACAGCGTACCACTAGGTGTTACTATAGGTCAAGTAAACGGGGTACCATACTCTGCTAGTCCGGGTGGTGTTTGGAAGCCTGCTGGTGTATCCATGCAAGCAGCTGACGATTGTACAAACCTTACTGGGTCACAGTCTGTAGCACCCCCACCGAGTGATGGTAGTGTTGATCCAGCTAGCTTCAACCGGATTGAGGTTACCGCGGGTGATGAGATTAGTGAAGATAAAGCATACTGGATATCGAAACCAGCTACAAAACGAGATGAAGATAAAGAAACATCGTGGCCGGCATTTGGACAGCTAGGTTGGGATAAGGCGAATAAGGCTATATACCCGTCTCCAAAAGCACTTGAAAAGTGGGTTGACGCTTCTGATGCTTCTGCGGAAGGTAAAGCGTTAAAGGGTGAAGTAAAGCTTAAGGAACGTGAACGTAAAGCAAACAAAAATAGCTTGAGTTCAGAGTATGTTGTTACGTTTACAAATTCCGATTGGGAGATACCTACAGTAGAAGAAGATTTCTGCCTACCAATCGAAGAGATGCGACCAGGTGTATGGCCGTATGATGGTATAGCAATTAGTGATCGTATTGTAAAAGATCTATCTGTTGAATCTGGGTTATCAAAATTAGATTACGGTGTAAGTGTACAGAAAGCAATAGATGATAACAAACTATTTCTTGTAGTACGACGAGTAGGTGAGTGTGCTAAGATTATACGAGTAGTGGTGTATAAAGAGGATTATGAAGCAGCTTGGGGAATTGCACCATTCACATACAAATTTATCTATGGTGAATGGCCACAGGGGTCGAAGAATGAAGAGTATAGTAATAAAAGTGCAGTAAAGGAAGCAGGCTTTACAGTTTATAACTTAAAGCATGTACATGCAGGTGATACAGAAATTCGTGTCGCAATAGGTGACTACGAAGATATAAGAGAGGCTGTAACAGCCAGCATACCTTGTGGTGAAATACAAGACAGTAGTGGCTGGCGTGATTATCTGCAGATAATTAACCCTGGTATGTTGAGTCCGTTAATTATCGGCGAAGGTGGTTCAAGGCAAGAGAAAGAAGATCGTGCCATAGGTCTCTTAAACCCTCTTTTAGTTCAAAAATTAATTGAGTTGAGTAAAGAGGTTGGAACAAAGATACAAATGACATCAGGTCGTAGAACGAAAGAGTATATGTTCGCAACCGGTCAGGGTAAATCCTTTAGACCGGGATCGCAGCACAATTTAGGTAAAGCTGCAGATATTAAATTTACTGGTATAGGTATAAGCCGACTTGATCAGGCAGCCACTAAGATTGGATTTACAGGTATAGGAAGATATAGTACTTTCTTACATGTTGATGTTAGGCGACCTCCTGGTAGTCGTGTTTCGAGATGGTAATAAAAATTTATACATCAACAATATCTTCACCCTCTTCATCCATTAGAGCTTTCATAATATCGTCTCTTGAGAGAAGAACCTTTGTCTGATTATCAGCGATATTCATTCGCTCCTTGGCTTCAACATCTATTTGCTTAATTTCCTTCTTAACCTTATTACCTTCTTTAGAGGTATGGAGTTTATTAAGAGTATCTATAGCTCCAGTTGAAGCTCTAATTAATTCAGCTAGTGATGCTACATCTCTATTCTCTGGAGCAGAAGATATGTAGTCTTTTACATTTTCTACCATATCGATAGAAGTATTAACAAGTGCGCTTGTCTTATTAACAATAAACTCTTCCAGCTTATCAGGATCAAGTACTTCTTCTACTTTTTTAATTTCTGAAGTAGTAGCTTTATGGTCTTTGATTTGTGATAAAATATCATCAACAGCATCATCGATTTCACTCATACACATATTTAATCTTATAGTTGACTTTTTCTATATATATGGTATAATACTACGTATATGGAATTAAGATTTGAAAAAACTAATAGTGAAGCGCTATTACCTTGTAAGAATCATGATAATGATACTGGTCTAGATGTAGCTTCTGTTGTTGATATTACTATCCCTGCAAAAGGCTCGGCTGTAGTAGATGTTGGACTTAAGTTTAGCTATATCGAACCTGGTTATTGGGTTAAGATTGAAGGTAGATCTGGTCTTGGGTTTAAGCATGGTATTATGCCTCATCCAGGGATTATTGATGAAGGTTATCGCGGTGATGCAGGTGTAAAGCTTTATAACCTAACTGATAAGGATTATAATGTCAAGGCTGGTGATAGAATTGCACAGTTTGTAGTTTATACTAACCACCCTGTAGATGTTACTGAAGGAACTGTTGTAAACTCAGATAGAGGTGATAAAGGCTTTGGATCATCTGGTAAATAACTTTAAAGATTATGGCAAAACAAAAAAGACAGATAGTACGAGAAAAGACGGTAGGTAATAAAACTATCAGAAAAACTATAACGACTACAGTCAAGACAAATAGTAAAAAGCGCAAAAAGCGATAATGATTGAATTCGATAAAATATGGGTTGAAAAATATAGACCTCAAAAGCTTGATGACCTCATCTTAGATGAGCAGTCGCTGAAGGTTGTTAGTCAGTTTACTGATGAGATTCCTAACTTACTGTTTACTGGTAATCCAGGTACTGGTAAGACGACCTTAGCTAGGATTATTGTTAATGATATTCTAGGTTGTAATTATCTATATATTAATGCATCTGATGAATCTGGTATTGATACTATCAGACATAATATTACTAACTTTGCTCAGACTAAGTCATTTGACGGTGGTATTAAAGTAGTAATACTAGACGAGGCTGACGGTCTAACCTCTCAGGCACAGGGAGCATTGCGTAATACTATGGAGACGTACGCTAAGTACTGTCGCTTTATTCTTACTGCTAACTATAAGCATAAGATCATTCCAGCTCTGCAATCTAGGTGTCAATCACTCGACTTAAAACCTGTAATTGATCAGGCTGTTAAGAGGTGTTATAGTATTCTACAGCAAGAGCAGGTTACTATTTCTGAAGATCAGAAGAAGCAGTTTGTAATGCTTGTTAAGAGATACTTTCCTGACTTGCGTAAAACTATTAATGAACTACAGAAAAGTGTAGTCGGTGGTGAACTGCATATCAATAATACTCAGTCAGATGAAGCATTACTCAAGACTATCTTTGAAAAGGTAACCTCAAAGAATACTTTAGAGCTAAGAAAGTATCTAATTGAGAATGAAGACAGGTTTCAAGGTGATTATGACACCCTAATGGCTAACTTCCTAGATTATCTCTATGAACAACCTCTTAACGATATTAAAAAGAAAGAGATGATCGCTGTAATAGCAGATCATCTCTATAAGACAAGCTTTGTAGTTGATAAGGAAATTAACTGCTTTGCTTGTTGGATTAATCTAGAAAAGATTAATTAACCTTTTAAACCACTCAGGTAATCCTTCGTGTATGCATTAACTTCCATTGATGGAGTTACTGCTGCCGAAGGAATTTCTGTGTTATCAGTAGGTAGTTTAAGCTCTGTTTGACTAAGCTCACCGTTACCAGTATCAGTCTTGTTTGACAAGTTCTCTTCGTCTTCAGTTACTTCTTCTGGCTTAATATTGACCTTATCCTTACGATACAGGCTATCAGGAATTGGATCTAATCCTGGGTAAGCAGACTCACCTGGTTGACCTAAGCAACAAGGTATTGAGCAATGATGCGTAACTCTACCACCAGTATTATCAAGTGCGATATTAAGTACAGGCGATAGAGAACCACCATCACTATTAGCAGGATAACGTTGTGGAGACTCATCTTTGATACCTACAACACGAATAAGAAGACCTGACTCAATCATCTCATCGATCATATCTTTAATGTTCTGGCCTAACGCCTTATATTCATCATGACTCTTAAAGTTATCATCAAACTCAAAAATATCACCTACTAAAAAACCACCACGTTCAAATCTCTTCATATAAGACTCGAGAAGGGGCATAAATTTCTTTTGCTTAGCCATAACATTATTTATGCTTATTTGGTGAGATTTATATGGAAAGTTTTGTTTTTATAAAAAAGAATGTTACATATAAAAACTGTTGAAAGGTGATAGGTTGTATTAAATATAGTTGTGATTGAATTAGATGTATTAAAACAATCTAAAGCTGATGAACGTGCTCTAGAGAAAGGATACCTTTATAAGGATATAAGGCTCGATCTAGAGTTTTCACGTTATTTAGGAAGAGAACTTTATGCAGTTTCAGAACCTAAGGATTTAGCCGAATTACAAGACGCAGAAGCAGTTTTTAATTCAATAAAAAATATAATGACAACTACCCCAGGTGAAAAGCTTCTTAACCCTAGATTTGGGTTAGATCTTAGAAGTTACCTATTTGAGCCTGTAACTACAACAACTTCTTATTTTATAGCTACAGATATATATAATAATCTTGGTGTATACGAGCCTAGGCTTGAATTAAACGGGGTTAGTGTTACGGGTGCGCCAGATGAAGGGGAATATTATATTAATATAGTATTTTCTATACCTTCTTTAGATATTTACAATTTAAACTTGAAAGCAACATTAAATAGAGATGGATATGTAGTAGTATGAGCCTAGAAAATTTTACAGACTTTAAATTACCGAAGAACGCTTACTTAAGCTTTGATGCAAACTCTCTCAAAGAGTTAATTATTGAAAGGCTTAACGAAAACGAGGAGTTCACAGATCAAAACTTTGAAGGTTCAAACTTTAATGCTTTTATTGATGTTGTTGCTTATATGTATCATGTGTTGCTGTTTTATTTAAACACTACATCAAACGAAAGCACATTTACAACTGCTACTATTTACGAAAATATGAGTAAGTTGGTCTCAAGTATAGGTTACAAACCTCTAGGAGATCAAACTTCAATTTTAACAGTAGATATCACAGCTCAAAACATAATCGCTGGTGCGTATGTTTTACCTAAATTTTCATTTATTAATGTGAGTGGTAATAGCTATTACGCACTTAAGGATATAGAATTTGAAAAGGTATCTGATAATACTGTCGAAACCTTAGAGCTAAGCAACAACCTACTACATCAGGGTACCCTAAAAGAGGCTACGTTTACTGCTGTTGGAGAAAGTTATGAAACTATCACTCTTATTGATTCGTACACATCACCACAACTAACCGAATCAGCGAAGCAGGTAAAGGAAAGTAAGTTTATTGCTGATAATACATTTAGTGTTTATGTACAAGACAGTGTGACCGGTAACTGGTCTGAGTGGCAAGAAGCTACATCTTTATTTTTAGAAGATCCAGCGAGTAAAAAATACGAAAAGCGCTTAAATCATAGTGGTAATTATGAGTTTAAATTTGGTGACAGTAATAACGGTAGATCATTAAACGAAGGTGATAAGGTAGTATTATTCTATATTGTCTCAGACAACGATGCAGGTGTTGTTGGTGCTAATAGTGCTGATAATCAGAGCCCTGTATTGTATACGTCTAGTAACTGGCAAGATATATATACAGATTTATATAGTGATCTTAATTCTATTACATCCTCTACACTACCTAATCTACTAGTAACTAATGAGTTTGCATCAACACCTATTAAATCTGCTGAAACAGTAGAGCAGATAAAACAAACAGCTCCAAAAATATTTGAAACGCAAGATAGGTTAGTTAATAAATCAGACTATGAATCACACATCAATAGACACTTCGGTAATGTAACGCGTAATGTTAAAGTGCTTTCTAATGAAGATTATACATCACAGGTTTTATTCTACTATAATAACATAGGTGTAAAACGTGGTATTGATGATACAAGGACATTACTTGCACAAGTAAACTTCTCAACGTCTACAAACTTTAACAACATATACGTTTATACTGTACGTACTAATCAGCCAATAATAAATGAGACTCTTCCAAACTACCTAAATGAGGGTCAGAAGAGATTAATCATCGATTATTGTAATCAGAAAAAAGATATAACTCATAATGTTGTTATATCTGATCCGATATTTAAAGCATTTAGTTTTGGTGTCGGTGAAATTACAGATAGCTCTTCTGTAGATAGTATATTACGTGAATCGGGTATACGTGTAACAGTTGATAGAAATATCGCGGTTAGCGATGCGTCAATTAAATCAAAAATATTTAATATTTTTAAAGTAGCTTTCGATTCCCTCGATTTAGGTAGTCTTGTTGATATATCACAAATATCTAAGGATATTCTTAATATAGATGGTATAGAAGGTCTAGAGACAGTTAACGGTAATAACGTTACACCTAACCTTTCATTTATTATATGGAATCCAGATTATAAGGATATAGATAGTGTTGTATTGGCACGAGACTATAAACTAAAGAATTTTGAATACGCATACTTTTATCAAGTTTCAGATATAACAAATAAAATAACTATACGTAGAGTTTAGTTATAAATAATACATATGGCCGCTGGAGCAGATACAGAAAACTTAGATTTCGAGTATACCTTTTACTACACTGTTAACGGTGCAACAGGTGTACAAACACTGTCTAGTTATGCTCTCGATAATTCACCACTCTTGTTTAAACCTACAGTGGGGGAAGATTGGCCTGATAACCTATCTAATAAACGTATTGTTTGGGATTTCGGTGACGGTACTACTATGGAAGCTATTACCGGGAAGCATGTATATAAAACACCTGGACAGTATAAAGTAAGAAGCTATTTGTATGATAATGAAGGTAATGGGTATTTTAATACTTTCTCAGTAACAGTAAATATCTATGATTTCGTAGAAGATAAAATTGTATTAGATGTTGATAAAAATACATGTTCCCTAGAGTATCTTGTTGGGGAGTTTAAAACCCCAATTAGTATAACTCAATTTAATTCTGCACGTACATTTGAACGTAACAATAGACCGGTTCCAGTGCTAACTTATGCTGATTCAAAAAGTTTCGAACGTGAGTATGGCTTTTTTGAGTCTGGTCGGTCACAAGAGACATATGGTCACCTACTACCTTCTCATAATTTTATTCAACGTATTAATAACGGTACAGATAGTATAGCTATAAGCGCAGTTAGGGTAGAGTCATATGATAATATATATGCAACCGCTAGCGGTGATGTGATTATACCAACATCCGAAAAGGTAAATGAGACCTCGATTTTTGCAGGTGTATCATCAACAAATGAAGTGTTCTTCAAGAGTGATATGCCAGGATTTTATAATTTATATTTTGGTTTTGAACAGGGTGATGTTTATGACTTCACTAACACAACTACATATGGTGTTTCAGCAAAAATATGTGATAATTTTGATTACGATAGCTTATCTATAACTACAAACGGTATTGACGGTGATAATGTACCGATAGATACATTTAATATTAATTCTACAAAGTTTGGATGTACGGAAATATCTTTTGTAGTACAAGTAAAGGATAGTGAAAGGTTCTCTGTAAGGTCATTACCTCTTCTAATATTAAACATACGCCCGGAACAACCACTACTTACAGAACGTGAGCCGCTTTCTGTATTAGATATTGAAAGTGAGATCTACCACTTAATAACTGAAGGTGATGATTATATACCTACAACGATGAGACTTACTGACGGGGTAACAGTGTATGAAGATGCAATTTTTGATTCTAGTTTTGCTAGTATGTCATCTACATTGTTACCTAGCTTTTATAACGCATATGCTGGAGGATTCTTAAAGGGTAATGTTAAAATTAATACAACCGAAGTATTAAAAGATGTCTGGCTTGAGGCAGAAATTACTATACCGGAAAACTTCGGTGAGCTTAAACTACCGCCGGAACTTGTAGGTAAAGTAGTAACAGGTAAGAGTAATAAGTTTGATATATACCCGAAAGATTATTACGTTGTCGCAAAGCAAGGTGAAGATATCGATTTTAAGGATATTTTCAAGGATGTCGCAATACAGCCGTTGTTTGCAGATACAAGAATGTTAATGAACGACTTTATTGGAAGTATTTTCGGTGATATAGATTCTGCACAAGATTCACTTGGTAAGAGTACCTATGAAAAAATACAAAACTTCTTTGATAATAATGCAGTTATAGATTATGCTAATATAGATCAACTCGCGTCAATATTACAATCTTACAATCTACCAAAAATTAACAAATATTCATTACCACCAAAGATTAAACGGTTGTTAGATTTGTTGTCTATTAGTCAAACTCGGTTGTTCGGTAATATAAACCAAAATAAAGACGACTTTAACTCCTTCGGTTACTTAAACACAGATAATTACGGTGTTGATAGATGTAAACCAATACCTAAAGATGGGGTTGTTTTTGCGGGGTATGAAATAGTTGCTTTTGAAAAATTTAGTGGTAAATGGACATCTCTCAATACAATGCTACCACTTTGTGCTAGTGATGCCCCGACTGTATCAAACTTTAGTATAAATCCCTTATCAAACGATGGGCTAACGTGTTTTGATTTAGCGTCATGTACACCACTTGCTACTGAAGACTTGACAACAATGTTAGTTGAGGGGGAATATTTCGAAATTTGTGTAAGTGGTAGTTATGTTGACGGTGATTTTTTCTCTACGTCGACTGTATACTACCAGCTGAGTGATTATAATGAATCGTGGGGCTGGCCGTTAATATTAGACGCAGACGGTACATTATTTGATGTTTACGAGTTTTACTACAAACCTCAAAACCGCGAACAGAATATAGAAGGTTCTATTATTAATTTTAAAGATAATAACACTACTATTAATACTAGATATACACATACAGATTGGGTTAAGAAGAATGGTGTTATGTCAAATATTTTTGCAAATGCACTTTATGATGGGTTAGAATTGTTTGATTGTGACGAAGAGGACTAAATAATTTACATATGGAACAGCCTTTACCCATACCTAAACCAATCAATAGACCGATAATCTGTACAGCTCCAACAATTCCTGCTGCGATTGATTTACGTAAAGAAGTACTAACTACAGGACCGTATACTGTAGGTAATGATATAATATATCAGCTTACTGTTACTAATACAGGTGGAACAAACTTAAAAGATGCAGTAATCACAGACTCCTTATCATCTATTAGTGTACTCGAAGACCCATTAGGGTTAATGAGCCCCGGTGGTGCGTGTATCGATGCAAAGTGGACTACAGAAATTTTCTATAGCTATAAAGTGGTCGAGACGGATATTGATGTTGGTGAAATAACCAACACTGCTTGCCTTTCATCACCACTATTAGAAGTTTGTGATGAAGCGAGTGTAAATGATCTTGTTACACCACCAGGTTTAGAGTTATCTCAAACTTATACACTACCGAGTGTTATCAATGCAGGTTCGATAGTTAATTATCAAACAGTTATCAACAACCCAGGTGAATCAGATCTTCTAGTAAAGCTAACTGAAAGTCTACCAGAGTTAGAAAATCAAAATAGTGCAGCGGCTAGCTTATTAACAGAGTTTACGACAATACCTGCAGGGGAGTCTTTTACTGCCACATATGATTATATTATTACTTCAATTGACTTACAAAATAATAAAATTGAAAATACTGTTTGTGCTATACCAGCTGTTACAATGACTACCTTAACTACAGTTTGTGTTAATACGGAAATAACATTGTAATAGCTATTATTTTTATTGAAAACTACATCTTTGTAATAAATATAATCATACAATGCCAACCAATCTAACAAACAGCAATATAAGTGAGACATATCAAGGTGTACTTCATGCAAATGGTGAGCTACCACCTTCTGGTCAAGCTCAAATTTATGATGGTGTCGGTAATAAATCCGCGATTACTCTAGGTCAGGAAGATGGTGGGATTACAATTACAGGTAACCTTAATGTTGAAGGTTCAATTAACGGTAATTCTATAACAGGTAATACTATTAGTGGTGGCGGGTTTAGTAAGTCACAAGAAATAATCGATCTTGTTTATCCTGTTGGTTCGGTTTATATTTCTATAGATGCTGCTAATCCAGACGATAGATTTCTCGGCGCCAATACAACATGGGTAAGAGTAGCTGAAGGTAAGTTTATTGCAGGTGTGGGTACAGGCACTGATGAAAAAAGTGAAACCGAGACAATTGAAGAAGGTGATACTGGTAAGGGTGAATACGACGTTACTTTAGACATATCGCAAATACCGGCACATACACACGGTGGCGTGATGCGGTACGAGCAAAGTGGTGGAGCTCTAACAGAGCAAAATCAATCTGGAAGGCCAGAAGATTACTCGTCATACGGTCGAAATACCAATGCAACCGGTGGTGGCTCGTCACATACAAACATCCCACCTTATATGGGTATGTATATATGGAAAAGAACAAACTAATTAAATAATATGCCAGATATAGACATTGTAAAGCTTCAAATTAGAAGAGGTCCAGATGAACAGAGAAAACTTGTTGTTCTACAGCAAGGTGAACTCGGTTATAGTACTGATTATAAGCGTTTGTGGATAGGTGACGGTCAAACAACTGGTGGTACAGTCATCGGTAATAGAGCCTACCCCAAAGATCAAAATAGAACAAGTATAGGTAGTGCGGTACGTGGTGATATTGTCTATAATAATAACAAACTTTATCAACTGGCATCAAATGAACCGTCTGTTGAAGCAGACTGGAAATTTATTGGTACGGAAGTTACACCTACAATTTTTAAATACAATACTTCTAATCGGCTGGACTTAGTAGACGGTGGAATACGTGCTTCAAAATTTAGTAGTAGTGTTGTTAATAATACAAGCGGTTTAAAGCTTGATAGTACAACGGGGTTATCTCTTAATGTAGATGATAGTACAATTGAATTAGTTAGTAACAAGCTATCAATTAAAACAGATAGTATTGATGAAACACATGTAAAAGATAGCATATGTGGTGACGGGCTTATTGGTGGTAGTGGTACAAGTATTAAAATACGTACAACGGATAACTTTGATTTTGTTAATGGTAGTCTAGACCTCGTATCTCTACCACCAAATGTAGTTAAAGCTAATACCATTGATGATACTATATTTGGTACTGGTATTGGTTTTAATAACGACGGTACTCAGATTGAGACTACTTTTAAGACTGTTGATAGCACGCTTGAACTCGATACAGTGTTAGGTGTAGTTGGTTTAGCTACAGTTTCAACTGTTAATGCATCTGCGTTTGACAAGTTAGCGTTTGACCAGTACGGTAGAGCCCTTTCAAGTACTTCAAGTTTACAACCACCGCTTTGCGCTGAATCAACAACGTCATCACCTCTAAGCGTGTTTAACGGTGATATTAATCAAACAGCGTATACAAGTCAGTCTATCATAGACGTTTATAATGGAACTGAAACTATTAGCCTAACATCTGCTGGATTTATTCAGGTTGATGTTGGTGGGTCAACCGGAACTGTTGCAATTCCTATATTTAAACCATAAAAACATACTAAGTCATGGCAAAAAAAATCGAAATACTAGAAAATACTCTACTCAAGCTCCTCGTTAGACGTGGAACTGATGCGGATAGAAAGCAAATTATACTATCTGAAGGTGAGTTAGGATACGCAACAGATACTGAACGTCTATATATTGGTAACGGTAGTGACGCTGGTGGTATTATAACTGGTAATAAGTTTTTAGGTAGTTATAGTACATCTGACTTTCTTACAATAACTGAAGCTACTTCAGGTGACTTAGCGTACGATATAGATAGAAAGGCGCTATACGCAAGTAAAGGTAATGGCGAGTGGGATAGAATTAGTACTAGTACCGATGCTGGTGATTTTAGAACTGTTGTTGATGCAGGTGATGTTGAACCAACGGCATTAGGTGACGGGTTAGTGTTAGATGGTAACTTACGTGTTGCTGTTGATTGTAATGGTGTTAAAACAAACCAAGTCTCAACTTGCAATAGCAACTATCTTAAGTTACCACAACAATTACAACTTGGTAATAAAGTATCTCAACAGGTTAAGTTTCCAGATGGTAGGGGTCAAGTTGGTCAATACTTACAAACCGACGGTACAGGAAATTTAAAATGGGCCTTTTCTGAAGCATCTACTAGTTTCTTATATAATACACAAAACGGACCAGTTCCGGTTGGTAGTATAATGCCCTTTACCTCAAATACTAACCTACCAACAGGCTGGTTGTTATGTGACGGTAGTGAAGTTTTAAAGGCAGATTATCCCGATCTTTCAGGTGTTCTAGGTGATTCATACGGCGCTGCAAGTAACGCAGATTACTTTAAACTACCTAACTATCTTAATAAAGCACTTTACGGTGTTGATGACTCACCAGGTGGCTCAACTGTCTATGACATTGGTAGTGAAGGTACTTCTGGTGTGAGTTTTGGTACTGTTTGGCAAAACGTGCCTAGAGAATTTGGTCAGGTAGATTTAACAGCAAATACATTTAATAGTGTAGGTAAAACTTATATCAACGATACTGGCTATTATTTAGGTGTAACGGCGAGTATATACAGGAACAGTCAAGATGCAGCTGTATTAGAAGTAGTCTTTGGAGATGTTAACACTACTAACCCTTCTGCTAATACCTTTATCAGGTTAGCTCATGCGACAAATTCTGGGGGAGGTGTACTGGGTTCAGGATTTACTATTGTACCACCTGGTGAGAAATATACCTTCTTTAATAATAGAGATGGCGGTAGGGCCTTAACTGGAATAACATCTATGAATGTAGCTGAGCTACGAGGACCTGCTGGAGGTGCAACTTTCTCTGGCGTTGCTGAAGGTACAAATATAAGTGGTAAAACATATGATACAGGTTGGATTAGTTCAGGTACTAATAACGTTACCGTTGGTAATAGCAATACTATTGAGATTGAACACAACTTAAATAGTACATCTTTATCTGTTGATGTGTTTGTCGCGGATACAGCGTCAGGAGAGGGTGCTACTCTAGTTAGTGATATTATTTTAGATAATAGTGGTTCTGTTTATGGTGCACAAGTACAAAATATACGAGATACAAAGCTAGACGTTGTACTTGGTAACGGTGGTTGGGTAAAAGCAGGTACTAGTACTACTGGTTATACAGCACCCAGTTTTACAGGTAAATATATTAGAGTTGTAGTACAGGGACCAAGTAACAATGTATCAGAATCAGGTACGTTAACAGATTCGTTTACCGTTGGAAAGTATAGTGTAGAGGGTAAGTATACAGTAGATTTACCACCAACATGGACGGGAGGTAAGCCTGATCACGTTAGCGGTATTTTAAGAGGTGACAAGCTTACCACAGCTTACAATTCCTGGATTCAGATAGTAAGCTATACAGATACACAAGTAACATTCTTTATTCAATCATCGGAAAATGGTAACTTACCGGATGATACATATGTAGATTTCTTACTTATAAAGAACAATGGTATAGTAAGTAGCTCCGATACTCTTGCGCAGTTAAGCGTTAGTGTAGCGCAAGGTAGGCAAGCGACAGCCGAAGAGATGGGTACTACCTCTGCAACCACTGGTTACCAGTACGTTGACCTAAATAACCCGAACGATTTAGACGTAGGTAATAACCCAGGAGCTGATTTTCAAGTATTAGCTTCAGATGGTAAGTTCGACCCAAGTGGGGGACCTATAACTTTACAAGCATCATACGCAAGGCATAGTTATAATACAGGTACAAATTATGGTGGCGCTATCGATCAATGCATGTGTTACGTGTATAAAGATAACGTTGATGGTGATCCAACAAAAATTATTGTTTACTGTACAAACTCACCTGAAGATGCTAATGGTAGATTTCCTGCATACTTCAACCTCACTGCAGTGCAACACGCTACAACTACTAAGTCAGAGATAGCCAATGTCCAAGATATAATGTATGTCGGTACCTCGCCACGTGTAGCAAACGGTGCATGGGGTACTACTAATCCTATACCGGCGGGTACCTGGTTAGTAGAGCTTTCTTGGCAAGAAAATAACGCGTACGACGGTGTTAATTTAGATGAAGATGTTAGGTCACATATAGCTAAGAAGTATACTGTACCAGATGGTAAATATCTATATTTTGCACATAAAGACTCACGCGCTTTTTACACTATTTCTGATTCTAGTACTGCACCGGCTGATCCTAGTCAAGGTGGTGTCTGGACGCAGCTAACAGCAAATAATATACTTGAGAGTGAAGGTCGTATAGGTACTGATAGCCAAGATACAGCCATTTGTTACGGTAGTGCTACTAAACTAGGTACATTTAGTGACGTTTCAACAGGTTCCGGTAACACTGTTTCAAGCTCTCTTAGTGCTGAAGGTGCGTTATTTATTATTAAAGCTGTAAAGGATGAACTCCTTGACCCAAAACTTACTGTTAATTTTCCAATTACAGCAACAGTAGACGGTCAACCTATAACATCAGGTGCTGAGTTTAACCCCTTATTAGGTGACGTAGAGTTAGGCGTAGTACAAGAAGTTGCAGCTGTACCACCTGGCATAGAAGTGTTTGATACTGCTGGTACGTATACCTTCACAACAAAGAAGCAGTATACAAAGTTTTACGTAACTGGTAGTGGTAGTACAGGTGGCATCTATACCGGTTCTAACGCAGCTACTATTATAGGTTATTTAAATTTACCCATAGGCACTGTAATTGATTTAACAGTAGGTGCAGGTATTCCGGCTGGATCCTTTTTGACTAGTGGTAAAAAGTCACAGATAACATATAGCGGAACTTTACTAGTTAAGTCAGAAGGAGCAATAGGTGGCGTTGCATACAATGCTAGCAATGCAATAAACACAGGAACTCTTAATACCACTTACACCGTTGGTGGTAATCAAGTGGTTGATCAAAACAGCTTTATCATTAAAGGTGGAGCCGGTGTAGATACGAACGGTGGTGATGAAGAGTCAGTCGGACCAGCTAGTTTCTGGGGATCTTGGCCTGCACCAGGTGCTGGAGCGCTTGGCGATGAGGACAATACAACACCCACATCTGATGGTATAGTAATGTTCGAATGGACCTAATATATCTAGTAAGATAGCCTTATATTGCTAGTTTATTATGCTAATAGTATAAATATATGTATGGTAAAAGATTTTCCTGATAATCCAGACGTTGGTGATATTTTTGAAACATGGCAATGGAGCGGTTCAAGCTGGCAATCTATAGCAGGTGCAGGTGGTCGTGTATCTATTACCACACAACCAACTCCACCAGTCGAAAAGTATGAGGGTGACTTATGGTTTAACACAGAAATAGGCTCACTATTTGTATATTATGATGATAATACTTCTGCTCAATGGGTTGATGTATCGAGTGATTCATCAGGTGGTAGTAATGACGGTTTAGTAACTGTTGCTGATGTAGCTCCTGTTAATTCCAGTACTGGTGATCTTTGGTTTAACTCTTCAACGGGTATTACATCAGTTTTTTACGATCAGTTTTGGATTGACATGGGAGGCGGTGATGGTAGTGGTCCTATAGTAGTATCTAATAGTGCTCCACAAAGTCCGGTTATAGGTACCTTATGGTTTGATACAGAAACAGGTGTTACAAGTGTATTTTACGATAATACATGGATTGATATCGGTGGTTCAGGTCAGACAATAACTACAACTGAAATTTCAATACAAGCAGCTTACCCTGTTGGTTCAATATATATGAATGCTTCAGACAGCACTTCACCAAAGATTTTGCTCGGGTTTGGAGAATGGGTGGAATTTGGAAGCGGCAGAATGCCTATAGGATTTGATTCAACCGATGGTGATTTTGACAGTAGCGAGGAAACTGGTGGTACAAAGACACATGTGTTAACGGAAGATGAAATGCCAAGTCATACTCACGCAGTAAATACAGGTGGTGTATCTGCTGGAAGCGTTGGTTCAGCACAGGGGGGTAACCACGCAGAAGGGGGTAGTGCTGGAAGCAGACGTGGCGGTACTGCACAAGCTACTGGAGGTGATCAGCCACACAATAATATGCCACCTTATATTGTCGTTTACATGTGGAAGCGGACTTCATAATTACTATAAAAGTTTAAGCAGATAAACCAAAAATATTGTATAAATAATATTATGCCTCTTAATTTTCCAGATAATCCAGTCGATAATCAAGTATACTCACCCACACCACAAAAAGCGTGGGTATATAATGCATCTCAAGGTACTTGGCTTGCATCAAATGTAAGTTCGCAAGGTACTAAAGTAACAGTTCAAGATGCGGCTCCGCTGAATTCTGATCAAGGTGACTTATGGTTTAACTCTGAAACTGGATCACTCAACGTTAATTACGATGATACAACATCAGAGCAATGGGTTAATATTAGTTCTAGTGGTATTATCGAAAGTGAAGATGTTATCAATGATAATACAATGCTAACGGCAAGTGAATCTACTTTAGCAACATCTTCGAGTATTAAGGCATATGTTGACGATATAGTTAGAGCCACAGTATCGCTTGACGATATTAAGATGTTTAACTTCAGATCAAATGGAGATGTATCGAAGGGCTATATGGAGAGTGGTGATATAGATACTTTTTACCGCGGCTCTTTACCGGTCTCGTTTGACTCTGATGTAAAGTTTGTAGAGCTTAAGTATACATCAGCCATAGCTAATGTACCGTCTGACGCAGAAGACGGTGTTAACGGTACCGTATATATTGACTGGGAAAATAAAAAAATAAAGCAATCATCTGTTAAAAAGGATGGTGGTAATCCACATCAAAGTCATTGGTATGAAAGCACCGGTGCTGAATCGAACGGTGTAATAATGTTTAATTCCTCTGAAGGTACCACAGGAACACCAGAAGGAACTTCACACCTAGAAGGTATTGTTATTGACTGGGATAGTAGACAAATCACAGGATTGCCCCACTATGTTAGAGATAGTGGTGGTGGTGTTAGTTACAAGTACGATTGGCAATATATTTTCCGCGATCTTACAAACTCCGGTAGCTTTGGTAGTGCTGGTGGTGGCGGTGGTGGTTCATCGCTATTGAAGTATGGTGAGATGAGTATTGGTCGTGTAGGCGGTCAAACTAATGCTAGCATACCTACCGTAGGTGATTTTACAGCTGTTGCTGACGATACACAAGATGGTGATACAAATGATGATACGTTTGTATGTACATTTAATACCCCTCTAGATAATAATAATTATAACGTCATTTTTGAGACTGTATCAAATGGTAACGTGGATGTTGATAATACCTTGAGGTATCCCGTTCTAGTAGATAAAACAAGTACAGGGTTTGTGTTTAATGTTGAGTTTGCTGGTGTTGGTGCTATGCAAGCTGATGGTGACATTCAAATCAACGTACGTGTCGAGTCGAATGAAGTAGGGGCAGGTATTAGTGCTGATAAAGAGTATGTAGGTATTACTGGTACAAGTGGCGCAACAGCGATAACCCAAACTGCGCAGTTTGGCCAATCTGTAAACGGGACATATACATATCAAGTCAACGACTTACAAGGACCAGGTGTTAATACTAGTAAGATACGTGGCCTTTATATTAGATGTAAGGGTACTACCGTCAACGGTACCTCTATTCTAACCGCCACTTTACCAGATGATATAACCTTACTACGACCATTTTTCCAGACTAGTGAATTAAATAACGTTACCGGGAGTGATGTTATAGAGTTAATTAAGTTTTTACCTATTAATAAAAACCAATCAAGTTTTAAACTTAAAATTGATACCGTGGTGGGAGGTGATATAGAGTATGAGATTATAGGCGCAGAGCAGATCACTGCTACTGTAGGTAGTAGTAGTAGTAGTAGTAGTAGTGTAGCACCTTCTATTATTATTAAGTATGCAGATAACTCTTCACTAGGTGGTGGTAGTGCGAGTACGTGGGAGATAGATCCTGTTGTTGATATTGCAGTAGATGGTGTAGCTGGTGTGAGTGTTTCATCTGACAATAAAGTAGTCAGCTTACCTAATGGCACATACCGATATGCCTTTATATATACTAGCACAAATACAACCAGTACCTATAGAACCCAACTATCTATAAGAGCAGGAGCTAGACAGTTATTAACATCAAATAGTTGGTCTTATAGTGGTAATGCAAGTGAGCAAGGTACGATCAATGTTACTAGTGGTGGTATCGTTTTTGAGGGTATGCGCTATAATGCCATGGCAAATGTATATGGTGCATATTTAATGTTAATTCCCACAGCTGATTTTACTAATCAGGTTAGTATTGAGGCTGCTCGACCAGAGCTACTAGGTAAAATTCAATAATTACATATACAACATCACAAACCGTAATTAGCTGATTAAATACTTACATGCTATCAAGAGTAAGAGCTCAGCATGTGTTAAGTGAGTTTACTGATTTTATATTAGAAGATGAAATCAGGGAAAGCATTGTCGTTAACGTCGATATTGAGTACTTTAAAGTTATTAATTACGAGTTAAGGAAGTTAGGCTATAGGATGCTACATAAGTCACAAATTAACAACACTGAAACTTTTACTTTAGTTTTCATATTAGAGAATAAATAATAGGGCATGGATTATCCAACCAATCTACCTCTTTCCGCAGCATCAGTTAATATAAGCGATGGTGAGTTTTCACCATTCTATGATATTATATGGTCTATTAAATATGAAATTATTAATTGGAGTAAAACGGATGAATACGGGTTATGCTTCTTTCTGCAAGATAGTAGCTCTGATATAAAGTACGGTGGTATTGGTATAGATCTAGGGTATTCAGGCGCGCCAGTAAATGGTACATCTGTCGAAAAGGCAGTAGGGTTACAAGGTGGTAAATTAGGTATAGGTTTAGATACACGGGGAGTTTTTGCAGCCAAGACAGCTTGGCCGGGTGGCCTAGAACGTGATGGTTTAGTTACAGGCTTGCAGAAGAACGCTATAACGGTAAGAGGTAGTGAAAGTAGTGGGTTTACGTTTTTAGATCTTCATGAAAAGATAGAAGCTTTCGACTTACTTAGTGATGGTATCAAAACATTAAGAGCGCGGTTAGGTAACTTCGGTAGAACTATCTATATTGACTATAGGGGTCCAGGTGATACAGATTATCAGCAAGTTTTAGCTAAGGATGTAGACTTAAGTTTAAGTGAGGGTGACCGTCTTACCCCGGGTGTCTCTTTTGTAAAACATTTAACAAAGCAGACTTCAAACCTGAACATTAAGGTCCATTCTTTTCACATTGAAGGAAAAGATAATGATCCAGATAAGCAGGTAAGGTACCCGGAACCACTAGTACCTCAGACTGAAGTACAACCATACGCAGGTAGCGAGCTTGTAATAAAGCCAGATATAGAAATCGTACCAGTTGCACCGGTTAAAAATATTGTAATGTGTAACCCACCAACCCAAAGCCAGATTCTAATATCCAAAACCGCACTACAAAATGCTCCAGAGCTTGGTGATATAATTGATTACACTATTACAATTACAAACCAAGGTGAGTTTGAGTTAAGTAATATTGTAGTATTTGACACTATACCCACAGTAGAGAGGTTAAATATAACGGGTGAAGGTGATCTATTTTCTGGTAATCAAACACTTTCGGCAGGAGAAACAAAGACTGTTGCTTACAAGTATCAAACATCAGCTAAGGATGGTACACAAATCGAAAACACTGCTACAGTTACAACAAATACAGGCTTAGTAGTAACTGATACAGCTATTACAACACTAGGAGGCTTTGTTGATCTTGTAATTAATAAAGAGGAAATATCTACTGGTCCATATAAAGTCAGTGACTCGGTGCTGTATAAGGTTACTGTTGAAAACCCTAATAATGTTGAGATTGCTGATGTACGTGTAGTAGATACATTGCAAGATGACCCTAATTTCAATATAGAGATAAATACAGATAATTTATTGAATAATACTACTACTCTTTCACCTGGTGATAGCGCATCAGCAACATATTCTTACACTATCACAAATACTTCACCTATTATTAATAATGCTTATGTTGAGTCTGTAATTGGTAAAACGTATATAGATGATCCTATCGTAATAAGTGATATTGAAGGTCTAGCGTCACTTAGATTGAATAGAGTTGAGAAATCAACAGGTCTAACTACATTAGGTGGTGTAGAGCTCGGTGTCTATGGTTTAGATACAGTGGTTGAGTACGAAGTTGAAGTTTATAACCCTAATGAAAGAGCAACAATATCTAATATAGTTCTTTCTGATTCATTATCAGCTGATAATCCAGATGGCTTTGAGATTGTAAGTGGTGATTCATTGTTTACCGGTACAGATATAGGGCCTGATACTGCTCTAAGTGCAACATATAGATCTACTATTAATACAAACACATCAGATGGTATTGAGTCTATACTACGTGTGGATTGGCCTACAAGGCAATCATCTAAGAGCATTGTTCGAATCGATACCGTACAAAAAGGATGTGTTAATGTATCTTTAGTTTCAGAGGCAAGTAATTATACAGCTTCTACCGAGCATTGGGCATTATTTAGGACCTTTAACCCGAATACACCGTTTTATATATTGCTAGACGAACCTAATAATATTGATAATATTAATATACCTACAGAGTTTGAAAACGATACCAATGCTGAGGTGGTTATTATTCCAAAAGATCCAAAAGAATCAAATTGGTTTAATATACTAAATCTCGAAAGTTACGGGCCAGATACGAGAATATTATTCTGGTATGAAGAGTCTAGCTCTTTTGACGGTATGGCAACACACACAACAGCGTTAACAGCGTTAACAGCTGCTATAGAGGATTATAGTATGGTATACACCCTGTCAAGTGGTGATACACAGGACTACTTCTTATGGCATTCAACACCATCATTGAGCTGTACCTTTTAGTATATAATATTTTTTTGCTTAAATAGACGTCTCTATTAAATATATGTAGTGAATAAAGCGCTCTATAAAAGTACACGAGATATATTCTTTCCACGTGCAGTATATCCGGACCCACGACGGGTAATAAAGCAATATACATCCAACCTGGAACAAGGGTTTATGGTTAACAATATTGCCGCTTTAAATGGTATTGAGGATCAAAAAAATAATAACTTTAGTTTAAATTATATTACGAAACCTAGCTTATTAACTGAATTTACTGAGACAGCTGTTATTGAGAAGGCGTTTAATACAATAACAACTCGACTTGAGTTTAATAGAGAAAGTCTAACTGATTCTAAGTTTGTATACATTTATACTACTGCAAACCTTGTAGGTGATGTGGCTTCTAATAATCAACGACCTGTTGGAATACAAAACGAAAATACAGGCGCGTTTAAAAATAATTATTTTTATGAGTTAGAGTTAATAAATAATTACTTTGCAAGAGTACGACATAATGATGGTAGATTTGATTTTTTTCTTAACTGGGACGAAGCTGATAATAGATTAGGTTTCATACGATCTTTTGACGACACTATTGAAGATACAAATATTGAGACTAGTGAGATGTTTCGTTATAGTCTTGATGATCGCGGCCGTTTACACCTATTTAAAAAGAGCACTACAGGAGATTTGTTTGTATTAAACATGGTAGATACGGATATACAGATGGTTCAAGTAGACCCAACAATTGGTGTTAGACCATCTGTTACAAATACAATTTACACAGATTATAAGCCTATATCTATTAATCAATCACAAAACAACGATTTTGTATCATATAAGACCGGGCAGATTAACTCACTTAATATTAATATAGATAAGAGTATTTTTAATCAACCAGGTCAATACTTATTTCATAGTGAGTATAATAATATAAACGTTGATAGTAAAACTATCGAGTTTAATTTTATTACACTCGACACAAATAGATCAGAGTATAATTTTATTAAACGTGGTACTAACTTACTTGACGCTCGAAACGACGTTCCAACGTTTAATTATAGAAAGTACAATACACTCGACACGGGAGTAGATGAAGAAGGTGGTAATGATAAACTATCTCTACTTTATACATTATATGATAAAGACATTTATATACAAAATGGTGCGACTACTTTCTTTACAGCACCTTCGTCAATTTACCCTTACGCTAAACTTAATATAAACGATAGTACATTTGTGAAAAACGGTGCTTTTAGTGGACCAGTACCAATATTAGCAGATAAAGTCTATTTAAGACAAGATAAACGTAACACGTATAAAAATGGTAGGTATCTATGCACGTGGTTATCAGGTAGTAGCTTAACTTCACCAAGCGTCTGGGTAGATAGATATTACTATCCAGATATACTAGAAAAGGACGTGGCGTTAAGTAAAGTACCTAAGTATAAAGCATCATTCTTAGATCATGTTGATCGTGGTATTATAGAGCAGAGTCAGAAAAACAGTATTGAGAGTCGTGGATTTTTTGATAAACTTAGCGACTTAGTTATAACACCTAATAGCTCGTTAAAGTATGAGCGTGTTGGTAATACAGATATAGAAGATATAGTTTATAACTCTAACCCACTTTTATCAAGTTTTGATACATGTATAACATCTAGGCCACTTAGGAATATTAGTAATTACGATAATTTAGGTGATATAACAGAAAATTACTGTAAGTCTCAAAATACCTCTGATATTACCTTTGATGGTACCTTTTATAGTAAGTTAAGTGTTTACGAGGCAATTAATAAAACAAAGACGTTTACTATTTCACTTGATATGTTTATTGATCCTGATAAGCAGTATGGTTTTCAGATACTCGGTAATAATACTAATAAAGGTTTTGGATTATTCCAAGACTTAACAGTAACACCCTTTATTCATATTGTTAATAACAATGATCTCAATATTTATAATACAAGTGGTGTGTTACTAAATACAACGACATTTACTAGTAACATAAAAGATGTATATAAACGGTCTGCTTTACGTAACTTTATTGTTACATGTGTTGATGGTAGCATTTTTAGGGTAGATGCAAAAGGAAATAAGTTAAAGCTTGATGTAACTAACATTTTAGGTTATATAAACTCTTATATGGAGGATGATTATATATATTTTCTTTTTAAGAATAATATTGTACAAAAGCTAGACTTAACTAAGTTAAGCATTGAAGAGGTAGAGTGGCGGTCATTTGATGCGTATAATGGTGTATTAGATACATCGGGTGTAAATACCGGTACACAAGTTTTCTGGTATGAAAATATTTTTGTACATAAAGATATTGTATACTTATTACCTGGTTGCGATATGGTATGGGAAACAGAAGACGTTCTATTTTATACTATAACTTCAAGAGCAAGTAATGGTGACGAGGTAAGTAATATTATTAAACATGACCTTACAAAAGAGCCTGTATTGTTTTACAGCTTACCAGGTAATATCTCTAATTTAACAATAAAATACGAGGCAGGTATAAACCTAATATATGTTACTATTGATAATAAGCTAATTTCCATAACAACACAAGGTGTTGTACAAAAAGAAATTGACTTCAACTCTTTAGATGATGAGTTTAACGGTGGTGAGGGTCTAGAAGTAGAAGATGTTATCGATTTTACTGGTGGTAAAATCTTAAACATAGATACAATACACGAGTACGTTGAGGGCGGGTTAAGCGAGACACGTATAGTGTTACTTCAGACTACGGCAGATGGTTCAATTGTTTTTGACGGTAATACTATTTTAAGTGATGTTAATCAAGAAACATACAAACACACCCCATTAACGAATTACAACATATTAAATTATATTTACGACAGTAAATCTTTAGACTTCAGACTTACACTTAAAAATAACTTTGACTCGGAAGATATCCGCGCTGAAGTTATAAATTATAGTATATCTGACATTGATAAAGGTTGGCATACACTAACATTTAGTTTGGATAGCATTGTAGGTGTTGCAACCTTGCATGTGGATGGTATACAATACGAGGAAATAGTGTTTCCACCAGGTAAATATAACCTCCATGATATTTTTAATGATGAGCTTTTTGTTGGAACAGCAGGATTTTACAATGGCTTTGATTTATCTACATATCTTAAACAGCCTGGTTACTATTATATAAATGACCTACAAATTAAAAATATGCTCGTTTATAATAGACCAGCGGATAAACCGTTAATTTACGCTTTAAGCCTATTAGACGGTAGTGTTGATGAGTTAGTTCTCTCTTTACCACAGGGACAGAGAAACAATAAAGCAACTATTGAACGTTTTTATAAGTTTGGTAGAAATAACTCCTCAAAGAAAATTGATATTGTTGTCAATAATTTTAATATAGAAGATGAAGATATTAAATCGCAAATTAAGCTTAACATTATGAACGACGCAGCTGATATTTTACCTGTTGGAGTGGAAATTAATAATATTTTATTTACAAAGTAATGGATTATACATCATATAAACAAATATATACACACGGTGACTTATACACCCTTAGTGGTAAACCATATACTGGATTTATCCAGTATAAAGATGGTGTGGTGCTAGCATCAGGAAGTAGTTCTGATACTTTAGTACCTAACAATTCATACGGCACGAGCTTATTTGCTTCAGGTATTTTTAAAGATAGAGTTATTAAAGACGAAGGTATACAGCTACCTTCAAGTAATTCTGAATGTACATTTGGCTTAAACGAAACACTTAACTACGAAACATTTAAATATAAGCTCGAAAATATTAGACGTAATATAACATATATGTATAGTCGTATGTTTATAGCTTCAAATAACTTACCAGCTGCAAACAAAATTACTTATGCAGGTCTTACGAAAATATATGATCAAGAGCTTACTACTACAACACTAGATAGAAACTTCCCGTCTGTTGATAATGCTATTAGTTTTTATGATAGTGATGAGTTTCAAGAGTTAGCAAATATTTTCGACGTTACAACGCAGATTAATTACGAAGACTCTACAAAGTTTACTATGTTCTGCGCGTCATCAAGCCTTTTTATAGCAATCACAGGTAATAATGACAATTTAAGTATTGTTGAGACAAGCTCTGCTTATGAAACTTTATCATCTAACACCCAGAACTTTGGTGAAATAGGCGGTATAGCATCAAATAAAGATAGTTTGTTTATTTCTGACAAGCAACACAATATTATTTTAAAGTATGATATCAAAGGTTTTGTAAATAACGACGTAGCGTTAAGTAATAAAAGATATTTGCAGGAAGTACTAGGTGGTAAAGGAAGTATAGATAGAAGAGCAAATCTTAGCAGACCTGGTGCTATAGCTTGTAATGGTAGTGATATTGTTGTATATGATAGTGGCAATTACTGCTTGAAGGTCTTTACGGTCGATTTTGATTATAAAACGACATTTAGTATATTTAGATATAGGCCAAATCGACGTGATCAAGAAATCTTTAGGGCTATGGCTTTTGATCCTGATTTTGGTACACTCTATATTTTAAATAGTTTACAAAATAATAGATTACGCCTATATAGGTTAAATATTGAAACTCAAAAATTCGATACCACAGAAATTAGCGATATTTTAGCAGATGATGAGGTAGTTAATACTATTTCCTTTTCTAAAGTTGATAGTAACTTTTGGTATTATAGTACAAATAAGCAAATATATAAGAAGTTTAAAACTCGTCCTGAAGAAACTATTGGTTCCTTTAATGAAGGTAGCTTAATTAACCGCGCTAGTATTACAAATAATGAATTTGAAAATAGGTGGAATTATCAAAACGTTCAATGGTTAGGTGCTGGTTTCTTATGGAATAAAGAAGGTACAAGTACTAATGTAAATGGTAGCACAGCAAACGCAATACAGTCTCAAAACTTTAAAGGTTTCAATATTCTACTAGGTTCAGATGGTTTTGATAAACAGATTATTTTTACAAAGTCTAGAGTTTACTTCTTTGACGAACCTACAACAACTGCGTACACACGCGTTTTAACAAAACCTAATTATCAAAACTATAGTACAGGTAATTTCTCTTTAAGTCCAAAAGAGTATATACAAGTAGCTACAATAAACGCTGAGCTATACAAACTTTTGCAAGATTTATTTATATTGCGTGATAATATTGTAGGTCGTTTTTCCGGTCGTTACGTTAACGGTGATATTATTTTAGATAGTTATAATTATAATATAGATTTTGATGACTTACGCGCTGAGAATATAGAAGACTACTTTTTACATCATAATGAAGAGAATACAGTAGGTGGTTTAAATCGCATTCTCAATAAAGCATATAATTTACAAACAAAGCTAATTAATATTAGTAATACTGATACACAAGATGAAGTTAATTTGAGCTTAGCAGTATTACCAGATCCACCATTAACGGAAGCTCTTAAAATCACTAAAACAACAGATAAACCAGGTCCGTATAAAGTCGGTAGTAACATTACCTATACAGTTACATTATCCAATAATACAGAGGATCCAATTAATGATATTACACTTACTGATACACTTTGTTCGAGCTTATTTGATATAGAGGATCCACTTGATGTATTTAATACTGGTATTACTTTATCACCACGAACTTCAACCAGTATTTATTATAAATATACTGTTACAAATAACGACGCTTTACAGACACGAGTTTCAAACATAGCTACAGCTTCTAGCCCACGAAGAGGTACAGTAGCTGCAGAATCTACAGTAGGTGCCTTGTTTTTAGAAAAGACTTTAAAGGTTAAAAAGAAAACAACAACACAAGGACCGTATTATGTTGGATTTCCGATTAGCTATCAAGTCGATATCACAAATAACGGAGATGTAGCTGCTGAAAATATCTTATTATTTGATAACCTTACGAGTGATAATAACATCGACGTAAAGACCTACAATACGGATGATTTAATTATTGAATCAGACCCACTAAAGTTAATTCAAGGGCAGGGAGTTTTACAGCCGGGAGAATCCACGACTGTTAAATATAAGTTTAAACCTGAAAGGCGTGGTAACCTTACAAACTTTGCCACTGTTACTTCATTTGACGATAAATCGTTTGCTTCGAATGAAGTAGAAATAACACCTATAAACTGCATTGATGGTATGGATGTAGTTTTCTCTATTGATTACACCGGTAGTATGAGGAACATTATCAATAGTGTCAAGAATGGTGTCAAGAATCTTACTGACACTCTAAGCACTTTATCTAACGATAATTATAGATTAGCGTTAAACACATCAGATGAAATAACTACTGGTAACGCAAGTAAGATATATAATAGTAATTCAGATTGGGCTAATTTACCGGCTGACCAAAAGTACTTCCAGTATACAGGTTATAAAAGAAGAAGTCGTAATGGTTACTTTTTACTAACAACATGGTCACCTCTTAGTGAAGATGATGATGCTTTTGTATATAGGTTAAATCGATTAGCTAGTGAAGTGAGGCTTGGTTACGGTATTAGCTCTATACCTGGTGATGTTTCACTACAAAAAATAATCGATGATAATTTCGCCGGGGTGTTAAGACCTAATGTTGCAAGATATATTATCTTTATTACAGATACATATTTAGGTACTGCTGGGGTATTTAGATCAGATAACAGAGCTCGTGTCGATCAAGTAATAGCATCAGCAGTTAATAAGGGTATTAAGATATTTGTAATAGGGCCAGGTGTAAACAGGGATGGTATTTGGCGAGAAATAGCTGAATCAACGGGTGGTAGTGTTAATAGTTCCGGTGATGCTACATCAATTATAAACGAGATAACGCAGAGCTGTCAATAAATAATAACATCAATGAATAGTTTTAACATTAAAGATCTAAATTTTTCTGTTGTTAATACAGAGCTTTCTGATCAAGAAAGTGTGAGGGATCAAGGTACACCTTTTTCGTTTTTAGATTTTATACAATATCTACAAACGGAATATGCTCCCGATAAATATAGCTCGTTGTATACATCGTATTTAAAGCTTTGGTATAAGAGACAAACTGATAGTAAGTCGGATCAAAAGAAATTATTCAAAGAGTACTATAAACAATTTATTCAGGAAATAATATTAACGTTTACAACTGAAACAGAAAAAAGTTTCCTACAAAAAATAAATTACAATGATGCTCATGACTTAGATATTGCGATACCATTTTATGCGAACAAGCTAACCGAAGTTGCTACATTCTATAAAAGTAAACGTGAGGAGGGTAAGTATGTTATTACTAAAAACAAAATAAAGGGTAGCGTAACAGGTATTGAACGTGCTATTTTCGATAACATTTATAATTATGTAATTAATTCTGAGGACGTACTACTTACTTATGGTAGCAGTTTATCTTCTATTACACGTGATTTTGGTATTAGCTTACAAGAGTATATAGATGTGTATGGTGATTATTTCGATTTATCTAATGATAAAGACGAACAGGCATTACGTAAGCAGCTCTTTAACGATAACTCAATTAAGATAGATACAGATTACTTTTTTGATCCAGATGCTTTAAAGGTACTTAAAAGTAATTCGTTTATTAGACCTATAAAGAACTTTAAGATAACTCCACCGGAGTTATCACAGCAAGATATTAGCTCTGTTTGTACGCCCGATGATAGCTTTTTAGATGAACTTAATGACGTTTATACAAAGGGTGGTTTAACACTAGCACAAGTTTATAAGCTCAAAAGACAGTTTATAACAAAATACATATCAAGTGACTTTTACTATATTGATACAACAGGTACATCACCTGTTTCAGGTTTACTATTTCAAGCTGATACCCCAACTAATAACCTACTAAACATACAATCAAGTGACATTGCAGCGGTGGCAAGTAATGAGCAAGTAATGTTACGTGATGTTGGCTTATTCTTTAAGCCAGATGATATTGGACTATTTAAATTAAATTCTGTAAAAAGTTCGTTTGAGCTTGATACGACGGCACTTGAAACAGATAATATCTACATCTTTCCAGACCCAGAGGTCTATGGTAATGTTGGTGTTAACTCACTCAGTTCTTATCCTTTCTTATTTACATTTGATTTTAGAGATAACATACGTAATGTAAGTAGTAATGTAGCATACGGTGATCCAAAAATAACTAACAAAAACTTAACCTTCGAGCCTTATTCGACAAAGCAGCGTGAAACACAAGAATTAAACACTCTAAACAGTCTTGGGTATAATCTTAACTTTTCAGATTTGTATAATAATGGAGTAATACGTAAAATATCGTATGACTGTTTCGGTAATGAGTATGCATTGTTTAAACCTGAAAGACTAGAAGATAGGCAGAGAGTATCACAAGATACTGTTTTAAGTGTACTTCTAGATGGTCATACATTTTACGATGATGTGTTTAATGAAGGTTTTGATTTTAATTATGACACTGCAGAGTGTAGATTTAAGACTATTAGATCTGGTTTAGAAACAACAACAAATTCATTTACAAGTTTAGAAACTGAATCTCCTTACTATTTGTTTTTTAGGAATTTTCTGCCATATGAAGATTTAAAGGGTGAACGCTCATGTAGTGTTGAAGACTCTGGAGGTTTTGATGAAACACAAGAAGTAGATCAAAAGATTGTTTCGTTTAAGGATGGTGGTGACTTTACTCAGTCAGATGGTACTGCATTACCAGACCCTGTTAAAACAGATGATCCTAGGTATCCATCATCAGATAACTACTACTACCAGACATTTGTTAATTGTAAGACGTATAACGACGACATACGTGATTTTTATGTGTGTGGTAGATTTGCAGATAGATTTAAATACGAGCAACCGACAGATAACACGGCAGATATTCAATTCTTTAATGAAATTTTTGACGAAAACAAAACAGCATTGCAAGAAAACAACTCTGTATCTAGTGCGAGTACTAATGTAGGTAGGTTGCTTGAAGCTGGAAACTTATATGTAAAGGATCAAGGAACAGGATTATCACAACCTATTATTAATGCACTTTCTACAACCCTGTCAAAGTATAGTGAAGAAATTATAAATGATATATCTATAAACTTAATTGATTTTGATATTATAAACGATAGTATCATTTTAGAAACACCTAACACACTTCTTATAGATAAGATTGGGTATAAGGACGGTTCATTTGTAAAACCAAATACGTCAAATACTTTAGTTTCAGTAAATAGTGCCGATAACCTTAGCGTTTGTTCGAATAGATTATTCATTAATAAGGTAGATACACCCAATAGTGACGGTGTTATTTTGTTTGCAGTATTTAAGACTCTTAAAACCGATCTTGCAACCGGTAGCTTATTACCACCAAATTATTGGTACATTTACCCTGAAATATATCAATATGATATAACAAATAATACTACTGTTAAGATATTTCCTGAGAATGAAAAACAGGCTGATCTAGTAAGTTTTAGAACGAGTTTCGGTACTGTTTCAGCTAACTTTACACCAGAAAAAATTAAAACACCTAAACTTGCGTATAATAGCATGCACAATAAGGTAAAGCTATCTTATGTACTACTAGATCAAAATAATCTAACACACTTACATGATTGTCTTTTTGAGTGGAGATCAGGTGTTTTGACTCTAAATAACGTTACACGTTTTTATGATAAGGAGGTAGTATTACGCACTACATCCTTCACACCAAGTACTACGTTTACAACACTTTGCACTTCACCTATTGCTGCATTTACAAATTTCGACATTAATCAAAATCAACTTTGCATATTATGAGCAATATTATTTCTATAGCGTTAGATTCATCTCAGCCTAACCAAACAATATATAACGATCCAATAACTTATAAAGGGTCGACGGATGTTGAGTTTGACTTGTCCAAAATATCAGAAAAGAAAAGCTCAGCTCTTAACATTACAATTGACTGGGGTGATAGTGAGATACGTGAATATTATTCAAAAGCTGTAGCAGCAACTGCTTCTGAGCAGTCTATATTTAGAGAGGTAACTGAAGGCTTATTAGGTGGTAGTATTTTAAATAAATATAAACATATTTATGCACCTACAGAGACTCACATTAATGAGTTATCAGCGCAGGTTTTAATTAATTTTGACGATGGTAACTATACATTAATTGTTCAACCTCTAATACTAGTACAAGAATCATATTACGATAACATAAAGGAGTTTTTAATTAGCAGTTTGAGTGTTCATGATGAGTCTTACGGTTCTGTAATTAACCTACAAAGTAAATATACCGAACAAACATGGCCTGTTGTTATAGGCTCTAACATACTTAAACCACCAGAACTATCAGAGGATGTTATATTCCCTTATGATATTGAGTTTGGTGAAACAATCGCTGGAGGTGGTGGCACTGGAGGCGGTGGCACTGGTAGTGGTATTGACGATACTGGTAGTACAATACCACCAGTTAGCTTACCCTATGATATAACTAACACAATACCCTATGATATATCTAACGTACCACAGTCAGTGTTTATTGACCCTTTAGGTTTTAATTTATAGGTTACCGAGCTTAACCTCTGTCTCTATATCATGTTTCATAGCTGGGAACCGTTCTTTAATATATTTCTCAAAAGCTAATGGTTTAACCCACGAACCATCACTCTGAGGAACACCTGCTTCTTCAAGCTTTTCACTAACCTTTTCAATACCTTCAAGCAAGCACGCCCAACGTACAAACTCTTCTAATTGCATTACCTTTTTAGTTCCGTCTTTTAAGTTAAACTCGAATGTTTTCATATTTATTATACTATGATTATATCAACGTTCCTTTTGTTGTAGTAACTCATCAAATGTCTTGTTAATACTGTTAACAGGTTCAGTAAGTAAAGTTGGTGTAATCGTAATATCAGCTTTAAATTTATTACCACAAACACTACAATCAAACACATTTTCGATTGAAGCAAATAACGACGCTTCGAATTTGTTTTTACCACAAGGGCATTCAATATTAACTAAACTCATATCTAACAACTCATCAACTTCAGCCTGGTACATATCTGTTAGTTGTTGTTCCTTGGATATCTTTTTTGAAGATAGTGAAAACGCCAAAATAATTTGAATAGCGTAGGAAAGAGAGAACATCTCCCAAAACCCAATGATATTTCTTAACCCGTACGCAAATAAAGTAGATAGTGCGGCAGTAATAAATAACGATTTTAATATAATCATATACCTATTTTAGCTAGATCATTAGGAATATCAAGCACTATTTTATTAATATCATCTATCTTATTCTTAATAACATCTAAAGCATGGTGATTTATTTCACTGTTTTGCTCTGCGTGCTTAACCATATTTCTTACAGTAGTTAGAGATACAAACGTATCACCTAATATTTTTTCAATACCATCTAATTCATGTGGTAGCTTTAGTCCAGCTTTCTGGTTTATCTCTTCGTGTTTATACATAGATAATTGATCATCGACAGCTCCCTGACTATATTTGATATTTTTATCATTAAAACCTGTACCATATGGATAATAACCGTTATTCATGCTATAAAATATTTAAGCAGAGCATAAATAATATTATGACAAAGTTTGAAAAAAGGTTCTTTAGTGTGTTATCAGAAGCTGATGGTGAAAATCCTGACTTAGAGGCAATGGAGGCAACATTAGATGATGATGTTAGTGCAGATGAATTTGGTGCTGAAACTCCTGATGTTAGTGACGTTGATAGTTCAGCCATGGCTGCAGCTCAGGCTACTAGCGATCTTGCAGCTAAGATGCAACAAGAGCTTGAAGGTTGGGTGAGTGAGATGGATGGTTTCCTTCATAAGCTTAACGGACAAGAAGGTTCTATTCAAAGTGTTCTAGCAAATGCTGAAGCTGACACCATTTTTGATCGTATGAAGCAATCTGAGCAACGTAAAATTACGCGTGTTGCTACAGAACTTGCATCCTTAACTGAGTCATTTAGAGGTTATCTTGCACAAACTGATAACCCTCAATTCAGAGGTGTATAGTAGACTGATACTGTTTAATTTCAGATAACTTTATAATACCCTTGAGACCCTCAAGGGTATTTTTTTGGATAAATTCATGCTTTATCTCATCTACCTTACAAGCCATTGCAATATCATTAAAGTCTTTAAACTTCTTACCAAACTTCTCAGGCCATATAAACACCTTCTCTCCTTGTTTAAGCAGCGCCTCAGACTTTATTAATGATGCTCTATCAACCCACTGAGAATCAAGTATCCACACAGTATCATAGAATCTCAGGGTTGTATCTAACTGCTGTTGTTGTCTAGCAGTAAATGATCTACCATTCTCAGTAATACCTGCGACAGCTACTGAGTTCTTAGTGAAAAAGGCATTAATAGGACCTTCAAATATATAGACTGTATCATAATCACCTGTTACCTTATCAATATTGAACAACGTCTTTTCGCTATTTACCTTACCTAAGTACTTAGGCTTTGTCTTATTATCACGTGTTAATACAGTTCTTGTCTGGTAGAACTCAATCTGATGATTCTCATTAACGAAAGGTATAACCAACCTATTTTTATGGACATTATCAACAAGAGAAAAATATAAGTTAGTTGGTCTATTTACTGCCGTATCTAATCTACGATGCTTAATTAAACCAAGTGCGGAACGTACATTATCATTATTTTTATAAAAGTTTACTTGCGATACATCAGATAAGTTAATACTATCTTTAGGTAGAGTCTCAACATTAACTAATTTTACCTCTTCGTCTTGCTTTAAAACATCATCTACATCTGGTGTATAGTCTTTAAGTTCCTTAATTATTTGAGTATCAGATACATTAGCAACTTCCTTAATCCAACGCATTGGTTTTCCAGACCAGCCGCAGTTATGACAAAATATATTATCGTTTTTAGGTACATAATAACACCTACGCTTCTTATTAAGTGACTTACCCTCTCTACATAACGGGCAACCACACTGATATACATTATTAAACTTGTTATAGATAGGTCTATAACCAAGCTCATAAAATTTTATTACTACATAGTCTTCAGGTAGCTTCATCCTAATATCGATTGTAGCTTATTACCTAACAAAAACAAGGTATGCCATGATTCTTGCTTATTAAGAATCCGATGAAAGTCTCGCTGCTTACATTCTTCAATAAAGGAACTCCAATTAGAAACAACAGGCACATCTAACTGATCCTGATAGTATTTACTTTCTTCACGCATCTCGTCGATCTTATCGAGTGAGAAGAGTGAGAAGTTAGTATCAAATGTTTGTTGTTGTTCCTCATTAAGTGTTATTTCACCCGCTAGATACTTTTGTACACGAACTTTACCAAACCCTGGTATACCAGGGACATTATCTGACTTATCACCCTTAAGACACTTAGCAGTCATCCAGTCATCATGTGTATTACCTGTCATCTCCTCGAACTTATCATAGGTAAATTCTTTCTTACGTATAGGGTCAAATAGAAATGTTTCTTTATTGACTAACTGTAGAAAGTCCTGATCAACCGACACAATTACTTTACTACCTAGAGTATTTTTACATATATAAGCAACAATATCATCTGCTTCAAGCTCTCTAGGAAATATAGAAGGAACACCTAAATAAGATAACATTGTTTTGATAGTATCATTATTTTCATGAGGAGTACTATCCTTTGTTCTATTACCTTTATAACCAGCAAACTCAGTCTTACGAGTATTAACCTGATAATCTAACTTCTCATCCCAAACAGTTATAGTCTTATCAGGCTTATACTTGTTTACATAAGAGTATATAGCATTGAGAGTAAAGTAAATATGTAAATTAGTTAGATTTACGTCTGCATTTCGACCAGCTTGGTTCTTTGCAGTCCACCAAGTTCTATGCACAAGATTGTTTCCATCAATTATTAGAGTCTTCATTTTTATAGTATTGAGCTTTAGAGACCTTATACACATTACGTGGTAGTTTCTCTGATAATGTAATTATACCAGTGTTCCTTCCGTGTTCAAATGAATCTTTTGGAACTTTAGTATTTTCCATATCTGGTAATCTAAGACAACCAACAAACTCGTCTGTTATTTCTATAATAACAAACATCCGACCGACAAAATCACCGGTCTCAATACCATAAATTTCACCTTTTTTATATGAGGTCTTTACCATCTATTACTTTATAACCTGTTCTTTGATAAAAGTACTTTAAAATTAAAGTATCTAAAGCATCATTTTGTTGCGGCTTTGTCGATCCTTGAAACGATATAGGTTTACCTTCAAAATCATACCCAACTACTATAAAGCTATCAAGAAACTCCGCCATGACTGCACATAACGTATCAGCGAGTTCTTGATGGTCTTTATATTCCTTCTTATCTTCTATATTTACTTTTAACGCCTCTTCTATAAGATTACGCAAAGCATCATCATTATTATCACTATCTTTACTCATCACCTTTATTTATATCTACTCGGGTAGATACACCACAATCAAGCAACTTTCTAACTACTACCTCAATAGAGTCTGTTTTGAGGCTATAGCCTTTTTTGAAGTATTGATTACCGTCATCAAATTCAAATAAATACTCACCCTTAAATGGCTTATTTTCAAAGCACGTAATAAACACAGACGAGTTACCGGGATCGACTAAAATTGACCACTTTCTCGGATCTGCCGCACTATAATTATTAAACACTCTTACTGTTTCGAAGTTACTATCACGTAATCTTTTGATAAAATAACCGGCTGTCTTTAGTTTGTTTTTTGTATGTCTATTAATCATTGCGTTAAGGAAGAAATTATATACTTTAATTTAATACAGTCTGTATCATTATCAATAACAACAACACCATATTCTGTATTAATATTACATTTATACTCGCTACTTACTGCAGAGAGTAATCTAATATTATCAAAGTTAACAGGAGTGGACTTTAGCTCAGTATCACTACTACCTACAGTTATAGAATAATTATCTGTGTTATGTCTAGACTTATCTGTAAGATCAGCTTTTACTGAGCCATCTTCTGTGTAGAAATATACTTTATTAGTCTCAGAGGCAAACGTACTACCTTTTAGAAGCGATTGTACGATTTCTCTATTAAACTCGAAGTTAACATCAAACTTAAAGCTTCTAATTTTATCTACGTTAAGTCCAGGTTTAGTTAAAAAGCCTTCTTCAAATAAGTGATATTTAAACTTAACGTCACTACCTCGATACTCAAGATTATTAGAGTTGATAGTAAGTATCACCTCATCATCATGTAGTGTATCAATTACTCTTTGAAACTTCTTAATATCTGGTACATTAATAGTAGTAGTTATATCAAAGTCCGACTTAAACTCAGATAACAATACAAGTGTATTATCAATAGACGAAACCAAACAGCTCATACCACTTGGAGTTATTTCAAAAATAGCGCTATCGTTTATTCTTGAAACAGAATCCAAATATCTTAGAAATTCACTGCGGTTTTTTATTTTTAGCTCTCTTGGCATTATACTTTGATTTTATACTACTATCTCTAATTTCAACTAATATTTTATTTTGATTCTCAAGCAGTTCAATAATTTTATCAACCTTACTAGGCTCACTAAGATCAAACTCCATTTGATTAGGGTCATTAAGCTGCTCGACAGATGTTTGTACAGGCCCCGGAACAATAACTTGCTCTTGTTGAGCTTGTGCTAATTCAGCTGCAGCTTGTTCTGGTGTTACAACATTAGCTTGCACTGGTAATGGTTGCACTGGTTCTGAAGACGGTGGTGCTTGCTGTGGTTGATGTGAAGCTGGTGTTGAGGTTGATCTAAGCACTTGTTCAAACTGTTTTTTTACTTCATCAGACTTGGGTTGCAGGTTTGTGGATTGACCTACAAGCATTTGATCTTGCTGTTTAGTCTCTCCATAAACCTGCCCCATAAACTTCAGAAGGGTATTTCTTTCTTCTGGTTTCATATTTTACAGATCTTTAAGTAGGTCGTCAATTTCATCATCTACTGAACTTGATGATGTTTCGTTCACAGTAGGTACTGATTCAACTTGCGGTGTAGATGTAGGTACTACAGGAGCAACTGATGCTACCGTAGCAGCCTCTTCCTCTGAACCATCTTTACAATAATAATGTTCGTCAAGCATCTGCTTAAGATCGTCTGCAGACTTAATAGGAAATACCTCTTTAAGGTCATATACATCACCGTATACTTTCTCCTGCTCTTCAGCTGACAAGTCAATCTTTCCAGCGGTAGTAAATCTAGATGATACGTAAGTCGGGTAATCACCTTGCTGCTCAACCTTCACCTTAAAGTTAACACCATCAGCTCCTAGATCAAATACCCGAGCGCCGAACTCCTCTGCGTCTTCACCCTCAATTGCCTCAGTAATGATCTTATGTAGTTGCTTACCGTAACGTAAAAGCTTTACCTTACCATTATTATCTGGGTTAGTAGGATCATCTACTACATAAACATTAACAAGCCACTTCTCCATACGTCTAATAGCTTGTGACTTCTCTTTCTCTTCATCTGTACCCATTCGTGAGTCTTTATAACGAGCTTCTGCAATTGGGTCACGCTCACCAAAGGTTTGTGGTGATAGTGCTTGAACATATTGACCGGTAGCAAACGATACCCAGCCGTGGTTATAATAATGGAAGAAAGTATCTTTAGGTGACTTAGCATAAGGTAGTAACCTAACTGTATAGGTATTACCCGGTCGGCACTGAATAATTTCGGTATAGTTATTTTGATTTGTTTTGCTTTCTGCAAGTGCCCCTTTAATGGACTCGAACATCGATGTATTGAATGTACTCATGATTTAATTTTAATTTATTTTTGTTTGTTTTCAACTAGTTTAGTTTTAATAATTTGCTTCCCTTTTCTTGCTTTATGTTTTAGTATACTAGAGCCTGTAAACTTAGTTCTTGTCTTTGTGTATAGGTTCCAGAAGTCGCTAATAATAAAATTAAGAATAGGTGTCTCAACAGATTTTATTATAGCATCAACCTCCAGTAAATGCAACGTATAAAAGTTAATCTTATGCTGTTTTAAATGTGTAAGTATTTGTGGAAGATTGCTATCCATACTCTTAATATACTCCTCTAGTGTTAAGTTATTAGCCTTACAATGCTGATATATAAAAGAAAGGCACTCCTTTATTTTAGATATTGAAGAGTCACTATCTGGATCCTGTGTCTCCTTTTTCTTCATATACATTGAATAACACTTAAGAGCCTTTCTTGTCGTAAAGAAGTGTAAGTCAAAATACTCACTATCACTATATACTTTATATGGTGATATAAACCAATCCTGTAGGTTAATATGTTTATACCTGTGAAAGAAGGATGAAAGTTTCTTTAAGCATACTATATCCTTTTCAGCTAGGTTATCGAAGTTGTTCCTAAATCGAGTAGGTTTATTTTTTACACTTCTAGATGTATATAAGTGACTGTTGTATATCTGCTCTTCTTTTTTTGAAATCATAGATCAATATTCTTATTAGCGTTCAAGTACTTTGTAATGTACTTGGACTGAGCTATAGAAGGCTCAAACCCTAAGAATATTTTAACTAGTTCAAAGTTATTATCAACTGATAAAAGGTCTTTTAGTATGCTTCTCAACCTTTCTTCTTTTAATACAAGTACAAATATGTTTTGAAGTGATAGTTTTTTACCTTTTAAAAGCGTGCAATATGTACAGAAGCAAAGAAGTAAATGTTCAGCCTCCGCATCCATTATAGATTTTGTTGGTGAATTATTTGATTGTGATGTGTTTAACATGGTAAAAAGTTTTTAGTTAGATTAGCAAATTCATCCGTTAGCTTACCACCAGCGATTGCTGGTGATCCACCACCTGCACAGAACGCCTTAGCTAATACACTAACATCAGCTTCACATTCTTTTGAACGTCTAAACGATACAACTTTTGCATCTAAATTTATGACAATTCCAATATCAGCTTTCTTTCTAGAAATTATAAAATGAGCTACTTCACTAACTGCATAATCAGCAAATATAGATACAACCTTATAGTCTTTAATTGTACCCATATAGATCGGACCTTGAAGCTGGTCTCTAAATTTCTTTATAAAAAGCTTTATACCGTTTTTCTCATGTGGGGTATATGATCTAAACCCACCGTAGAAAGCTTCAATAAACTTATCAACCTTTGGCTTATTGTATGTTTTATGAATTGCGTTTAATTTGAGAGAGTCACTATATTGAAGCTTGTAGCTATCATAATCATCTATGTATTTTATCAACTCGTCTTGTTGTGATGTTAGCTTTATAACACTACTAAATTTATCTTTAAGAAGCTTAATACATGAAGTATACGGTTCAATTATAGCTTTAGCATTTTTATATTGCGTCACTTTCTTTGAGTGTGGTATATGATGATCTACAATAACAAAATTTGACCTATCTACAACTTCTATTTGCTCAGGTGATAGATCTAAATCAAGAACAAAAACCTTATCAAAATGGTCAAGTGTATGCTTTCTATTATTAATCTCATTAGTAAAACTTAACTCACTCGTCTCTATAACAATAAAGTCTACGATCTTAGTATTATATAACCATTTTATAAACAGTGCAGAACCTGCACCATCAAGATCGTTATCTGTAAAGACTAATATATTCACTCATTATATTTATACCACCTTTACTATCTTGCAAGGCCTGCTAACGCATTAAGTGTATCATCATCATCATCTTCAAGGTCAACATCATCAGCCTGCTCAATGGATAGTGTAGGATAATCGATTCTCATAGCTTGAGTCATACCTCTAGCACCGTACCTGTTCTTCATCATACCCAATCTAATAATCTCCATCTCACGATCCTCCTCATTCTGATAAATAGACACAATGCAGTCAGCAGTTGCAGCCAGGCCTATAGATTCCGATATAGTAGCTAGCTCGGGGTTATCTTGATCAAATCCAGATCGATTTAACTGAGTAGCTGATATAATAGGACACTCAAATACATATGACATAGCACGTACTTGCTCAGTTACATGCTTAATACGTTCATATGAATTACTACCTACAGATGAGTTTAATAAGTTAAGATAGTCAATTACAATAGCATCTAATTTAATTCCTTTATCCTCAAACTTCTTTATATATCCTTTAAGTTGATTAGGTGTAATAGTTGATGGTGGAAACTCTTTAATAAACATCTTACCCTTCTCCTGATTAATCGTATGCTTAATAGTAGGACCATTATGACGTAACTCCTTCATAGGTATTTTAGTAACATTCGAACAAATACGCTGAGCATATAGCAGTTCAGCCATCTCTAACGTTACAAGTAACACATTTTTACCTTGACTAGCAATATTATGAGCGATATTACCTAGAAATATAGACTTACCGATATTTGTTTCACCAGCAAAAACATACAAAGACTTACCATTCTCTAAGAAACCACCACCGAGATGTTCATCTAACCACTCCCACTTTGAGGGTATAAATCTCTGCTCTGAATTTAGGTCATCAATAAGTAAGTCAATCTCATCATACATGTTATAACCTAAATCAGTTACTAGACTTATATTACAAGACTCCTCAAACTTCTGCAGTACATCAGATGTATCAACTTCACCCTTTGAAACATCTTCAGCTACATTTAGCATAGTATGATATACAGCCTTCTCTTTAAGAAACCTTTCTGTGTTATCATATAACTCATCTTTATCTAGATTCTTATCTATATTATTAAATGACTGAACTAACTCCTTAAATGAGCTTTTCTGATCATCAGTAACAAGGTAAGTCTTTATTTCGGTTATAGTAGGTAACTTATTTCTCTTCTCAGAGAAGTCCTTAATAATATCAAAGACGCTCGCAATGGCCTTACTCTTAAAGTACTCTGGCTTAACACTATCAGCTATAGCTGCTAAATAACCACTATCAGTAAGGGCCTTATATATTAGTATATTTTCATACTCGTCTAGATTAATTAAGCTCACATATATAGTGTAATATGTATCAGCTCATATTCAACTAAATTATGTTACAAAAGAACTAATAGTCTCGTTTTTGTTTGTATACAGTATACAGACTAACAGCTGTGTAATATATATAGGCGTTTATATTCCAATATAAACTAGATCCAGCTTGCTTCTTCATATTACTCAAAAATATTATGTCTGCCTCCCTATAGCTAATAATTTTTGAACCATGGTGAATATCATGAATAATACAACTAAGATTAAACCGAGCGCTAAGTATTTTTCTCAACCACCTAGGTGTAAACTTATTAACACCACAGTGACTATTACACTCTGGTAACTTTATACCAGTCTTTTTTTCAAGCTCTTTTATTTGTCTTCTTAAATCATCATCAACCATACCAATATTTATTGGTCAGTTGCTTTATATTTGTTTAAAAACCACTCTTGACCCTTTTCAAATTCAGGTGTAAACTCTCTAAGTCCAGGTGATGCATGTGTTATGAGAATATCACTAACACCTACTTTAAACCCAGCTTTATGAGCTGCCATGCTATAGTCAATATCGTAAAAATGAAATTTAGCAGGGCACTTTTCATCAAATCGCACTTTTTCAAACACTTCTTTTTTGATAGCCATAAACACACCATCAATCATAACTACCTGTTGCGGGTATGGTCCGAAAGCAGTCATGCCTTTTGCATTACCATTTAAATGAGATACAGCACCGTGTAAGTTACCACTTCCAAAACCACCACCCATTAGATGCCATAGTGCTGGTTTTTCTAGCTTACACTGTGTTGCACCTGCTACACCAAATATATCAAACTGATCAAAGTTTTCTAATAGTTTTGCTTCAGTAACATTCTCTAATATAACATCATCATGACATAACACAAGATAGTCAACACCTTCTTTTTTACAGAAGTCGATTGCCTTGTTATAAGCCTTTGCAATAGATAACCTATTACGTTCTTTAAAGTAAATCTCTACACCGTCTACATACCTACCTGATTTATAGAGTAAACAGTTCTTCTTCTTACCTTTTGTTAGTGAAAAATAAAATACCTTCATATGAATAAAAATGGTGACTTAACTTCAAAGCTTCCTACCTTATTAAACCTCTTAGTTTCAGCATTTAACCTTAGAATAGTTCCTTCAGGTACTAGCTTGTAACCTTTACCAGGCATAGTTGAATAGTCCCCCTTACTATTATAATGTAAGATGGAGCCATTTCTAGCTAAATATACTTCGTTTGTGTCACAATCAATAATTGATAAAGCAAATGTACCTTCTAGCATTTCTAGCACTTGCTTAATATAATAAACCGGTCTTGGCTTCTTATAATTACAGTTTTCCATCATATGTTGTAACAATTCAGGTATAATTGCTGTATCAACAGGGTTATTCCAACTCGGTCTACACCATTGCTCTAGTTCAGCAGCATTTGTTAATACTCCGTTATGAAATACCATCCATGATAAACTATCAAACGGATGTGAGGTGTCCCACGCCCAGTCTCTCTTTGCGGATGTAGGAGCCTGTACATGTCCAGTAAAGTACTTCGTATTAAAGTGATCAATCTTAACCTTATCAAAGTTAATATCACCTTCAACCTTCATAATTAGCTGATCGTCTGTTGTAAGACTTACAGCACTACTTGCAAAGTTACCCCTCTCTTTATTTGCATCATATAACACTTCAAAGGTAGATATATCTGCTGAACCAAATATTGCACACATTATAAATTACTTATCTACAGTTTTGAATTATTCTCTTGTTCCTTTTTAGCTTTTTGCCTTTCAATTAAAGCAAGAGACTCTTCTTCGTGACCATAATATAGTCTACGATCTCGAGGAATACGCCAAAAGAAATCCAATTGACCTGTTTTATAGTCTGTAGCAAAGCAACTATGTGGATAATCAATACCATCTAAGTCATGCGGATGTTTCATCCACTTTTTACGCTCTTTCTTCTTTTTCTCTATACCCACACTCTTAAGTGTCTTTTTACCAAGACCACGAACCTTAAAAAGATCATTATTCTCTTTAAATGGACGCATAGCACATATACGTTTAGCTGTCATCTTACCCACACCAGGTAGTTTACACAGCTCTTTTAGTGTTAGTTTATTAAAATCCTTATAATTTAGCTTCATTGGTATAAATATATTATATGAGCGACTTCTGCAAATTCAATGATATTTATGACCGTTTAGGTATTTTAAGTGAAGCTAAGGCTAGTGTTTCTAGAGATTTTCCAGGTTTAAAGCCAGCATGGAAAAAAGCAGCATCACAAGCTAGACAAGCAGGTGCAAGTGCACCTACAAGAGAAGCTAAAATGACCATTCTACGTATTATTGTTAGCTTGGTTGAAGCGAGAGTAGGTAGAGAGCTTACAGTTGAAGAAGAAAGAAGCATTATGAAGTTTAGAAATATTGCAGCACAACAGCCACTTATTGACTTTCTTAAGGCACAAGAGATTGATGGCCAGACATACGCTTCTATTATTGGTAACTCAACTGAAAAAGATATTGAAGAAGCGTCAAAGCAAAGTGGTATTGCAGATGATATCGATTTTCAAATTGGTCAGAGATCAGAAAAGCGTAAGGAAGCGTATAAAGACAGAGCTGCTGCGAGAGAAGAAGCAAAGAAGTTGGCAGATGTTGCAGATGATGAAGGTGATGCTGAGCTTGGTAATAGTTTAGACGAAATTGGTGATTACATTGTTAAGTTTGCTAAAGGAGTAACTGAAACAGAAGGTGAAGCACTTCCGTTTGATGATCTTGATATTACCATACAGCCAGGCTTAGAAAACAAAGACGCGGTAGTTGCAAAGCTTATTGAAATTATGAGTGATGCTGGATATACTGCAGAAGTAACACCAGCTGGCCTGAATGCTGAAGCTCCTGTAGGTACATTTGGTAGTCAAGATAAAGCTGAAGACCTTGTTAAAGGATTAATTATGAAGCTATTTCCAAATGTTAAAGAAGATCAAGTAGAAGTACTTCTTAATACTGATGCTGCAGTTGAAGATGGTGAAACCTATCAAAGTCCATATACAGCATACGATGGTCCTGTAAGTCAGTGCTGTGGAGAGGAGCCTATTGGAGGTTTAGATGGTAATCTCGGAACATGCTCTAGATGTAAAGGTAACTCAGTCTTTATTGGGCCTGGTACACCGGTTAGTATTGGAGATAATAATGACTATTATATAGTAGTTAGTGTTAATGATGATAGAGTTACTGTTGAAGATCATAATGGAGAAAAACATGAGTTTTACATAGATGAAATTAACGACGTATATGAGCAACCAGAAAACGGTGAAAATGAAGAAGATGTAGTTACAGAGTCATATACATCACAGTATGTTGCAGGACTGCCGCAAAAGAGTGAAGATAAGGTAGAGCCTATTGTTGAGTCTGTCTCATTTAGAGAAAGGTTTAAGCCTAAGACTAGTCAGCAGCTCGAAGAACTAAGAAGATACGGTTTGTAATATTAATAAGTTCCTAATTTGTAAAAATTAACCTCTTAACATAAATATTTCAACATGTCAGACACTCACCACGATAAGCACGCTGATGAAATAAAAAAGATAGTAGCTGATACTATTAAAGAGGTACATGAAGCTCAGTCTATTAGACTTACAAAACCTAATACATTAAGAGGGTGGTTAATGACTCTAGGTATTATTGGAGGTTTTATTGGGTTTTTATGGTCTGCAATTATATTCCTTGATGATATAGCTAAACATCATGAGCAACCATATCATATAGGTGCTGAAAAGCTAGTATTAGCTATTGAAGAAAAGCACGAAGAGCATGTAAAGCGTCATGAAGCGCATGTTGCTAATAATGAGCTTCATAGAAGAGAGGAACAGTTACAGCTGCAGATAATGAGAGAAACTAAACCTATTAAAGAGAGTATTCAGACTATTAAGCAGGATGTAAGATCTATTGAAACGAAGGTAGATATATTGATTGATAGAGCTCAACGAGATTAACTTCTTTTAATCTAGTAGGCGCTCCCTCTTGAGAATAAATACTTTTATGAGCCTTCATGAGTTAACAACTCTGCAAACCCTTGCATTAACATTTCCACTAGTAGCATCTTGCTTACTAGTTCTATATGAATGTAGTAGGAGTCTGATGGATTGTGTCCATAGAGATACAACTGTGTCAAGAAGAATGTGTTGGATGCTTTACGGCATTTTTTTTAGCTTCTCTGGTAAAATTATTGAGTCACTCTGGTGGTTTGTTCCATGGACTGCGAAGTACATTAATCACCCTAACTGGGATACTCTAAACAGCTTCGGTGTTTATGTTAACCTACCTTTTAGACAGATTTTCTTCTCTGCAGCAGCCTATTGCTACCTAAGAGCCTTTTTATCACCAGATAAGGGTGGTAGATTGACTAAGGGTCTTAATTGGATTATGATTATATCAATAACCCTAGGTCAACTATTCGTCTTTGGTCTGTGGAGAGCAATACAGCCTTAGATCTCTTTACAACCATGCTGTCTATACAGCTCATCCAGCTTATCCTGTTGAACATACTTGATGGGATCCACCCAACCAGAATCCAAGAAACCTTTGATCCTCATACTACTTGATGGTGTTGTTGCATCTGCTAAACCATCTTCTCTACTACTATAACATGTCCATGTCTTTGAGAAGTCGACGCCTAGTCTTACACCTTCCTTAACAATAGCTGCTTTTGACATTGTCAGCAATGGAGCATTTAGTGTTATCCTATGCTCTCTATTAAGTGCAGTTAGGTTATTAAACGCTTCTAGGAACTCCGTACTACCATCCCAGTAACCTGCTAGCGAATCTACTTCAGCTGCACCATACCACACTTCGGGGATGTCATTACTCTCAGCATACGCACAAGCAATAGTATTAAACATCTGATTTCTAAACGGTACATATGATACTGGTTGCGCATCACCGGCTATCTTACTGATATCAGGATTATCAATATCTGTATTTGTTAGAGATGATGTTGGTGATACATCACTTAGGAATCTTGCATCAATAACCTTATTAAGTAATGTGACATCATGCTTTGAGTAGATCTCATTAAACTGCTTCTCAATACACTCAAGCTCTCTCTTATGTCTCTGACCGTAATCAAACGAGATAGTATGAATCTCATCATACCCTTGATCAACAGCCATGTGAAGGAGAACAGTGCTATCTGCACCACCACTAAATGATAATACTAACTTTTTTGGGCTTTTTACCTCAGAATCCATATTTTTACTATCCATTTCCATAAATATTATTATAGCCTATTATGAAAGTAATTCCAGCAGATTTTGAAAAATATAGAAGAAAGGATGGTAAGATATATCTCATATACAGAGTTGATGTCTTAGATCAAGATAGATATTATATTGGTTCAAGAGCATGTGATAATGTTAATGATAATTATTATGGAACACCTACAGAAGGCAATGATTATTATTCTATACTACAGGAATCAAAAGACAATAATTATGACAATCTAGTGTTTACTGTGTTAAAGTGGACTACTAAACAGAAAAGGTATATACATGAAGAAGAGTTTTTACAGCTCAGTAAGGATGATCCAAAAATATTAAACAAAGACTTCAGACCAACTAACTGCTGGTTTGCATATGAACCTGGTGATCCAGATAATCCCTTCATAAAGCAGAAGGAGAGGATTAGTGAGATTAATAGACAGAAGAACATTTCTTGGGCAGGTAAATATCATTTTTATCATCCTGATTATGGTGACTTTAAAAGCACAATAACAGAACTTATTAAAACATTTAGAGATGAGCATAATTTGATTCTAGATAGAGGTATGATGAATCTTATTGGTAGGCATGGTCATTTAAGAGATGGATTTCCTCCAGAATATAAAAGAAAGATGCCACTAAAGCCTACTAATAAGTATTACAACTGGACATGTAAAGGTGTATTAAAGGCTCCATACATTAGAAGTAGATAATAGTAGTTTCTTACTCATATATAAATTATAGTATCTTTTGTAATAATTTCAACTTGTTAGTATAAATAATAGTATGCAACACAACAATTGGGGTAAAGATCGTGATTTATTATCAGAAGCATACAATGATATTCATGACCAAGCTAAGGTAAGGCCTGAAGAAGATATTCCACCACAACACCAAGATGAGAACATCGGTGTTGGTGAAGAGCCAGAAAACGAAGAAGGGTATGGAGATAGTATCTTCGAAAAACTAGAAGCAATAATAGAGTATCACCCCCAACTAGCAGAATACTTAAGAGCACTTCTTGATGAGTTTGAAGCCATTATGACAGACATTAACGATCTAGAGGCGGAAGACGGAAAGATTGATGCAGCTGATTTAGGCATACATCTTAATAGACTATTTCCAGATATTACAAAGGGTAGTGCACTTTAATAAATTTTTCTATAGCTCTAAAAAATATTATGCAACATAACAACTTTAAAAAGGATCTTGCAATGCTTACTGAAGCATATGGTGATATTCATGGCCAATCTAAGGTAGGACCTGAAGATGGTGAAGATCTTAACCCTATGCGTCAGTTTAACTACTTCCTGAGTCAGTTGAGTGATATGCAGAAAGATCTTTCACTTGGTGTCGATACTGATTCAAATATCTTTCAAGAGATTCGTCATGTTGCAGAGCAGATCACTACATGGTGTGACGATCAACAGGCTTAATCTTGCATCTCTAAAGCATCATCAACCAACCCTTTTTTAGGCTTAACTTCTACTACTTCTTCTACCTCATCAGGAATCTCTTCCTCTTGATCAAGGTTAGAGTAATTCCACTCTGCTTTCATTCTTTCTTCTACTACTGGAAGGATAGTATTCTCCCAGAGATCTTCATCTTTAAATAAAGTAGGGTATTACAAGAAAAAAAAGCTGGGTTACCATAAATACTATTATGAGGGAAGGTAACCACTTTTATGTTTATATGTATGTTAGGCCTGATACTGGAGAACCATTTTATGTTGGTAAGGGTCAAAGATCAAGGGCTTGGTCATATAATGGTCATAGCCATAACAAGTGGTTGATGAGGAAGCTAGATGATATTAGATCAAAGTACAAGAGTAGAGAGTTTGTTATGATTGTGGAGGAGAACCTAACAGAGCAGGAAGCATTTGATATGGAAGAAGAGCTTGTTATTAAGTATGGTAAGAAGTTTGATGGTGGTGTTTTATGGAATATAGCAGATGGTGGTAGGAGTGGAGCTTCTAATACTGGTATGACCTGGACACATCCTGAAGAGGTTAAAGAGAACTACAAGGCATCTTGGACATCAGAAAGAAAAGCAGTAATGTCAGAGCACTCTAAAGGTTATAACAGAACAGATGAGTGGTGTAAGAATATATCAGCTAGTAAAAGAAAATTCTCCTTTAACAAGGAACACTTTGAACAGCTAGTCAAAGATGGTTACAAGTTAAAGGAGATTCAAGAGGAGTATGGTATATCAAAAGATATAATAAGAGATAGGCTCCAATTAACCTATGGTACTCCTAGGTTCAGAGAAGTTAAGTCACTTCTTCTTACTCTTTAGTATATCCTCCATTATAGGAGAAGTAGGTTCAGGTACAACTTCCTCTTCTACTTCATCTGGAATATCTTCTTCTACATCAAGATTAGAGTAATTCCACTCAGCCTTCATTCTTTCCTCCACAACAGGTAGGATAGTATTCTCCCAGAGATCTTCATCCTTTCTCCAGGATTTATAATACCCTAACTTCTTACCATCAGGTAGTTGGTAAGTAGCACCAGTCTGAATAACTGCACCAAGACCTACTGCTAAGTCTACTAAACCGAAGTATCTATCTAGACCAGATGAGAATGATAGGTACATTTCACCTTCAAGGTACTGTTTAATAAACCTATTCTTTCTAGTAAGTGCCCTGATAATAATACCTGCATAGCTCTTTTGACCTACTGCAGTCTCACCATCCATAGTCTTACCACCATCTGACTTCATTGGCTTTCTAGCTAGCTGTACAGTAACTGATGGTAGATATACACATGACTTACCACCAGGCATGTTCTTCTCAATTGATGGAAACAGAGCAGCTGGGTTATCATACACATGGTTAGTACAAAGGATAGTAGTTTGAGTAACTGCACCTAAGTTAGTGCATGTCTGCATAAGTGACTTCATAGCTCTTGCATTAGTACCCATATCTACTGATGTACTATCCTTTTCCATCCTTGATAGTGATAGCTCTGACTGTAAGTTACCTAGTGAGTCAATAGCAATAATAAATTTACCTTCAAGACCCTTCTCCTTAATTGAATTAAGGAACTTAAACACGGCATTACGTGTCTGTTCGATACTAACACAAGGAACATATTTTACTTTACTAACATCTAACCCCAGTCTTTCTGCACCTTCAGGGTCAATAGCGTTCTCAGTATCAAAGATAACAGGAATAAGACCATCCTTCTGAGCAGCTGCTAGAATCTTCATTACAAACAACGACTTACCTGTCATTGACTCACCAGCAAGCATAGTCACCCTACCTTTTGGAATACCACCGCGTAACGAACCGGAGATAATAGCATTCAATACATAAGAACCAGTGTCAATCCAACCTCCTACTCTACTCAGAGTACTATCACTTAAATACGTTGCAAACGGGTTAATTTTATCAATCGAATCCAAGGCCTTTTCAATATCTTTATCCATATACAATATTATAGCATATAAAACTCATTTTTCAACATCTAAATAAATAAATAATAGTATGGCTGAAACAGGAATAAAAATCTCAAGACTACCGGACTTTGAGTTACCGTATACCGGTGAAGAGCAAATACCTTTAGTACAACGAGGTATAACAAAGGCAGGTACAATTGAATCCTTCGTTAGTTATCTTACAGCTCCACTTGTGAGTGAGGAAGAAATAGCAGAACGATCAATTCCTTGGACAAGTACATTTTCAACTGTGAGTGCAGCTAGCGCTGACTGGATGAGTACATATACAACAATGAGTACTACCAGTGCAGATTGGGTAAGTACATATACAACAATGAGTACGACTAGTGCAGAGTGGGCTAGTACGTATGGATCTGTTCTTAGTTTAAGCGCGAGGTGGGATAGTGCTTATATTCAATTACAAGCCTATTCAGATTTCTGGCAAAACACATATACTACTGTATATAGTAATAGTAGTAATTGGGAAGGTACCTATAATACTGTACAGGCTAATAGTGCAGCATGGGGAGTAGGAGTACGTTTTCAACCAACAGCGCCTACAGTAGCAGAAGAGGGAAACTTATGGTTTAACGAAACAACCGGTAAGCTATTTGCATATTATGATGATAATACTTCAGAGCAGTGGGTTGATGTATCTGGTGGTGGAGGTGGTGGAGCTAATATTGTTGTCAGTAGTACAGCTCCTGATCCTTTAACGTCGAGTCCTGGTAATCTCTGGTTTAACGACGTAACAGGTATACTATTCGTTTTTTATGAGGATAATGATTCATCTCAATGGGTAGGTGTTGGTGGTGGCGGTGGTGCTGGTTCCGCTAGTGGTGATTTTTGTAATACTACTGTACTTATGAGTGATGTAAGTGGTTGCGGTGGTAGTATAAACATTATAGATAGTCAGCTAGGTATAGGAATTGCAGACCCTATAACTACTTTACATGTAAATGGTACCATACGTGCTGAAAATAAAATAAGCATTAACGAGGGTACTGGTGATAACAAAGGCTTTATAACCCAAATAGGTACATCAAACGGTATTGGCTTCTTAGGTAATGCAAACAGAAGTAATGCTGATCTTTTTGTTGATGATGGTGGTGATACGTTTATTACAGGTGATTTAAAGATAGGTAGTAGTAATACTTCTAATGTAATATCATTTAGAGGTGTAACAAATGATGAAAATCCAACTTACGAACACACGTTTATTGGTGAACGTTTTAAAGGTGGTGGTAAATCAGAACTATTTTTATTTAAAGGTAATGATACATACAACTCACCTAGTGGTCCAGATGGTGTACGTATCGGTGCTGGGGAGTTTAGGGTCGATACTTTAGATGGAGCCGTTAGCGGTAATTTTGAGGATGTTGCAATAAGTACAAATCTTATAAATAGGTTTATTGTTACCGGTACCGGTAACGTTGGAATAGGTACTGAGGCACCGGTAGAAAAATTAAATATAAAAGATGGTAATATTGCTCTATCAACAAGTGGAAATATTAGCGGTCTTATTACTCAAAGCGGTACTGGTGGTAGTATTGGACTTCTAGGTGATGCAAGTAGAATAAATGCTGATTTTTATGTTAATAAAAATGGAGCGTCAGTCGCAAAAAATAATCTTACAGCGCAGTCTAGCCTTTATGTCGATGGTCAGTTTAGATACAGAAACGGTACAGCTGAAGTTGGTCAAGTTCTTACATGTACTAATACTAACGGAACCGCACAATGGCAGGATAATCCACCTGCAGCTACATACACCTTAAATGGTACAGTACTAACCATAACAACTACTTAACATGCCAGAACAACAAATAGACTTTTCAACAATAGATGCTGTTGAATATAATGGTACCAATTTAACCGAGGTTATATTTAACGGTACAACTATTTGGCCGGTAAATATAGAACCAGGTGAAGAGATATTTACACAAAGTGGTAATTTTGTAGTGCCAGAAGGAGTATCTTCAGTTTCTGTAGTACTTGTTGGTTCAGGTAAGGGTAATAACGGTCACTCAGAGTTTATGGGTGTAACAGCATATGGAAGTAATGGTAATACTCCTGGAGGGTATGCAAATGCTGATGGTGGTGGTACAGGTGGAACTGGAGGACCGACAACAGTTAGTAATAATGGCGGTACATTCTATACATGTGATGTTGGATCTGGTGGTGGAGCTGCTGGATATACGGGTAATGGTGGTGATGCAGGTATACGTAGTAGTAACTATGGTAAGAGCGGTACAGGTGGTGGCGGCGCAGGTGGCTCGTTTCTTTATGGTAACGTTGGTTCCGGAGGCGGTGTTGGTCTGCTTGGTGAAGGTGCAAGCGGTAACGGATGTACCGGACCACAGTGGTATAATTGTTATAACGCTGAAGGTGGATCGGGTGGTGAGAATGGAACTGGGTATGGTATGTCGCAAGGTAATGTACCTGTTGTAGCTGGGGGTTCATATGGTGGTGGGTACAGCTCAGGAATGACCGGGTGCGGTGGTACAGTGTATAATATCGACTCTGATGCTGGTGGTGGTGGTGGTTTAGCTTGGAAAAACAATATCGAGGTGTCACCTGGTGATTCTCTTCCTGTGACGGTGGATGCAGGTGGAAACGGTGCTGTTAGAATAATATGGGGGACAGGTAGAGCATTTCCATCAACAGATACACATACCATATAAAGCGTAATATAGGACAGTGTGATGTATCTTTACTTAAAACCGTAACACGGTATATTTACTCTAAATGATCACTGTTTTTATACACTGGATGCATAAATATAATTATGGCAATTAATTTCCCAAGTAATCGTAACATAGGTAGAATACATACAGACGGTAATAAAAGGTGGGTATGGTCTGGTAAGGCCTGGGATAGAGTAACCGCGGTAGATGGTAGTACGACACCTACAATTGTACAAGGTGGTAGTACCGATACAGGAATTGATATTGAGTATGTACCTATTACTGGTGTTACAAATGCAGCGATTGACAATTCTTCATTTACCGGCTTTAGTAATGCTGCAGCAACTGTATTTAATAGCTTTATTACTAATGCGAGTACTAGCCTCGAATGGGACGGATGGTTAATAGGTGCTGTAGATAGTACGCATACTTATTCTTTCGAGATAAGTTATGATATTTCAAAATTTCAAGGTAACGGGCTTGTGAATCAAAGTATACGTGGTATTTACGTTGATGTTCGAACACGTGTATATGCTACTAATAAAGCAAGAAAAGCAATTATAACAGCAATCTACCCCGACGGTACAGAGCAAGTTGTATCAAGTACTGCTCCAATAACTAACACTGAAGTAGCTACTGATGATAATTTTATCGTTTGTGTTCCTGTTAATAAGGGTCAGACTAACTTTACCTTAAAATGTGAGGTAGATGCTAGTGGTGGGAATGCTGATGAGTGGTTAAGTTATAAGATTATAGGCGCTAAGTGTGTTAGACCAGTATTAAATAACCCAGATAAAGAATACGTAAAGATAGATAGTACAGTAGCAACTTCTCCAGCACTGGCAGAGTCTGGTTCATCAGCCTCGGGTGACAAAGTGTATAATTTATCTGATTTAAGAGGTTTAGGCTTAGTAACAAACAATATACGTGGTATCTATATCCGATTTTACGGGGAATATGTATCTGATAGTGGTGTTACTTTTTTTGCTACAATGCCTGATGGTACAGTAGAGCAGATTTCACGATTTGATGGTCAGACTAGTAACGGTACAGGTGTTGGTAGTAATTTATTACTTTTACCAATTAATAGCGATCAGGATAGCTTTACTTTAAGCGCAACAGTTAATGATCAAAACGCAAATAGAACATGGGCCTGGAAAATAGTAGGTGCAGAGCAGGTTATACCTAGCGGTTATGACGGTAATTCTGCGTTACTTGAAGAAAATGGATACCAAATACTACCATCAGGAATGATTATGCAATGGGGTAAAGTTTCACATACGGCCGCCGGAAACACAGTTATATTTCCAATACCGTTTCCAAATGATTGCTTTAATGTTACAGGTGAGCTGATTGGAAATGATGTACAAGCAAACCTAGGAATAACAGGTATCTCTAAAACAGGGTTTTCTATGAACCCTCTCATAGGTAGTACTTCGTATTGGCATGCAATTGGTTGGTAGGTTATATGAAGTACCTTTTTGTCTCTATAAAGACATAGAGATGTATAAATAATAATATGGCTGAAATTAATTTTCCCGATAACCCCACTGACGGGCTTATCTTTAGTACTGATAGTAAATCCTGGAGATGGTCACAATCAGGGTCTGCTTGGGTCTCAATAGGAGCTGATGCTACTGGTATTTCAGGAGATGTAGGTAACTCCATGGAACTAGTAAATGGTGCTATTGCTTTAGATGACGATATTTCTATTAATAGAATACAAATTAGAGATTGGAGTTATTTAAATTTACCACTAAATATTAAGTTAGGTTCTATAAACTATAACTTTCCTACTAGTAATGGACTAGCTAATCAGGTACTAGTATCAGACGGTAATGAAAATCTTACCTGGCAAAATAATACCGTAATTTCAAATCTAGCTGGTACATATAGCACATCTGAAGCTGCTGAAGCAGCTATGCCTGATGAAGGGTTTTATACATGGACATCATCTGATGGTGATAACTATAAAGCTCTTGCGTTTAAAGATTCAAATAAGGTATGGCATCTTAGAGAGTATATTAATAACGATAGGACGTTTATTGTTGGAGATCAACCAGGTGATGATTTTGCGACACCATACGATGCCAATAGATACCTTGCTCATTGCGATCTTGGTAATGATGGTATAGGTGTATATGTTAATATAAGACCAGGTGTTTATCAGATTCCCTTCCCTCTAGTTGGTCATCCTCAAGGTCATAGAATATTTTACAGGCCTATTGATGGTTCAGAACCAACATATCCAGTACTTGAAGATTTCTCAACAATAGCTAGCCCGTCTAGTGCTAGTGACTTATCTATGTTAAGAAGTAAGTACCCTGTTCAATTAGAAATGTCAAATGATACAAATGCTATTCGTTCATCCACCAACTCGATTAATTTTAAAAACTGTCTAATTATTCATACCGGTACATCAACTAGAGAAGCTGTAAAAGCACAAGAAGCTGGGCATGCTAATGTTGAGGGGTGTGCATTCTTCGGTTGGGAAGACGGTGTATGGTCATTAGCTAGTTCTGATGTTAGAGTTACGAATTGTACTAGCGCCTGGTGTTCACGAAATGGGTTTATATGTCAAATGAGTTCGAGTATGAAAGCGGGTGCAAACAATTATATAATGGCTGCACATTGTCAACAGGCTTTATCGGTGTCAGAAGGTTCAAACGCAGAGATTGGAGACATACAAGCTTTGGCAATGCAGCAAAGAGCTGTAGAAGTTAGGCATCATTCTAGTCTAGGGGAGAACGGTAATGTAACTTACACTATAAGTGGTTGTAATTTAGCAAATGATATACCTGGTAATGATAATACATCAGGTGCATTACATGTAAGACGTAATAGCTACATAAAAATAACAAGTCCGACTATAACAGGTCATAAAGATAAAGCTATATATTGTGACGGTCAATCATACATTTACCTAGTCGGGGAAATGGACATACATGATCCAGCACAAGGTAACACCAAACCTGATATTGTAATAAAATCGAAAAGTCATATTGACGCTGCTGTACCTGTTGTAAGTGCCTTTGTTAATGACCATACAATTGCTTTTCAACATGACAGTAATATTAAGGTACCATTTAGTACCGGCTTTGGTGATAATCAAAAGGCTGATGAGGGTATATATGGTAGTATACTTATAGTTTAAGTTTAGAGTTAAATTTGTATAAATAATATTATGGCACTTAATTTTCCTAATAATCCTAATAATGGTGATGTTTTTACATCTGATACAAAATCTTGGATTTATAACAGTTCAAAAGGTATTTGGATATCTTCAACAACTGGTATAGGTGTTATTGATGATGATACTATGTTGACAGCGAGTAGTGATAAACTATCGACATCAGAAAGTATAAAGCAATATGTCGATGAACATACACATGACGAACATATACTGGTTATCAATGATGATAATTCAGGTTATGAAATTTCACCTCGTGGTCTAATAACGCAGTGGGGTGAGTACACAAATGCTAGTATTGCACATGGTGAAGACTTCAATGTAGTCTTTTCAATAGCGTTCCCAAATGCCCTCTTACAGGTTCATGGACAACCTAATGATAATAGTACAAGTGTTATTAGTCAAGCAAATGCAAACAATCAGCGAATTATTACAACTAGCAAAACCGGCTTTACGGCAGAGGTTGGAAATTTCAGCGGTTCAGTTATGAATATGACTTATAAGTGGCAGGCAATCGGCTACTAAAAAATACCCTTGTAACGATTGCTACAAGGGTATTTGGTATGGTAGTTGGTTATACTATTTTCCGTCCGCGTCAAAAAGCTTTACCACTTCTGGCTCTTCCTCTACGTTAGGTGCTGGTGTATTGATGTTATTGTATTGTTGTACAATTTTATCATCAAGCTCAACATCAGAGATCGCAATTGAGGACTTATAAAATACCCAGTTGTTTTTCTTCTCTTCACCTTTAATAAACTCCATAAACAAGTACGGAAACGATTGAACTTGTAACTGACCAGTCTGTTGATCTGGTTGTACATGAATAATAACAGGGTTGCTAAGTGTAACTGTATCATCAGTCTCACCCATTTTCTCTCCTACTACTGTTCTACCGATTTGATCTACGATTGTAATAATATCTGACATAATAGTATTATAAATTAAAACTTAACTGATGCAACTACATTTTTCGCATTTTTAATCGCTTCCTCTGCACTTTTTGAGGTAGAAGCGTCAAGGGCGTTCTTATATTCTAGAACAGCTCGCCTAACCGCCTCTACTTGTGGTGAGATATTCTTACCTTGACCCGTATCTACACCATTAACAATATTTTTTATCATTGATAAAATGGCTACAACACCAGTTACTTTTCCACGATTAAAAGCAGGGTGTGCCTTATGTGTATTATCATCCTGTGGTCGATCTAAATATGATTCTGACATAAAATTATTTATAACAGTCTAAAATAAAGGCAAATTGTTTTGATTAGCTAAAAAGATCAAATAGCTCGGTTTGAACATTAGCAGATGGTTTACGAATAACCCACCCTACATTATCGTAAAAACGTTTAATAGATTCAAATAAAATCTTATCAAACATTTTTTCATAATCTGGTTTAAATAAAGCAGCAAACTCTTTAGGGTATTCATATTTAAAACCAATAGTACCTAAACCATACTTATTAGGTTGCTCTATATACATATATCTCACCTTATCACCAGAACTTATCTCTTCATACTTGTTACCGGTATCGAGTTTACTTAACATCTTATTATAAAAATATGACGATTTAACATGTATTGGCATACCTTTACATGTATTAAACTCGTTACACTGAGGCGCATACTTATCATAGTTCTTAACACCCATAACAAAAGATATCTCTTCTGGTGTAAGTGACTTAAAAGTATCATAAGATTCATTTAGTATTGTATTAGTTTTACCTAGTGATTGTGACGTAAGCATTGTCTCTATTATCTTCTTAGCGTAAGGTTTAATAGCGTTTGGCATCGTCGTACGTACTACCTCAACACCTGTATACTTAAACTTATCTTCTTTAATACCTTCATCGTCAAGGATATGCATGACATACCGTTTCTTTTGAAGAAAAACACCGACATCAGCTATACATTCACGTTTAAATATAAACCTACTATCTTGTGTCAACAGAGCTTTTGTTGCCCACTTATTGATATTAACGTTAAGGTAGTCTTCTATTTCCTGTATTTTATCAAATGTCTCTTGATGTATATCTTTACCGTCCCAGAACTTAATTAGCTCACTTTTTACTAACGGTTCTATAGAGATATATGACGAGTCTGTATCGTTATAAATAATACACTGATCAAGATTATAGTCTGATATATCAGGTACCTGCTGCTTTAGATATTCCTTAATAAACTCGTTTGACATCTTAATAACTGCTTGACCGGTCAATGTTACTGATGATGCAATATCGTCATCACCAATCGGAGCACGTTTATTGCCCATATATCCATAACACGAGTTAATAAGAATCTTTATAACCATCTGTTCGGTGTTAAGTCTTTCAACCTCATATTTGAGAGCTATATTTGATGTATCCTTTTTATACTGTTGCTTTGTCTTGAATAGTTTCTTCTTAACTTCAACACGTTTATTATAGTAATACTCTAAGAACTCTGGAATTATACCTTTTTTCTTCTGCGTAAATAATATACCAGCTTTTGATAACGCACATTGTTCATCTTTAAGAAACTTTGCAAAAGCAGGCTTATCTAGATTAAACTGCTTACCAGATACGTGCTGTATAATAACACTATCATCAATAGTCTCTACACGACCCACTTTAGTCTCTGGTGACGTATTGAGCGAAATCATAACATTAGGATATAGAGAGTTAGCGTCAAAAGATACAATATTATTCTTAAAACCTCTCTTTGGTTCAGCAACATATGCACCAGGATTTTTACCTTCAGCTGCAGGTCTAACAAACGTTGATATTATTTCACCTCTAGATCGAGCACGAATACATAACGCACCGTTAATTACCTGTAGTGTGCCCATTGCGCCTTCTAGCGTGGTTAAGCCTACATATGCTAGCATACGCAGTAGTGAAAGATATTGTAATTTCTCTTCTAATCTAACTAGTAGATTTACGTCCTGTATGTTATAATCAATAAATGTATTCCAGTCTCTTTCTGAAAGCTCAGCAAGACTCATACTACCGTAGTCTACCTTCTTTTCACCAAGTTCTATTTCACCAATAGCATCTAACTTGTATGATTCCCGTAACTTTAAGCAAAAGCGTTTATATACATCTAAGAAGTCGGGACAGGCTATACCGTCAATATAGTATCGCTTTTTTTCCTGACCGAAGTTACCTCGCATCGTTCGAAAATATACATTATTAAGTGGTGATAACCTCTTAACATACTCCTGACCAAGTATTCTTTCTGTTCTATTTATGATATAAGGTATATCGAAACCCTCGGTGTTCCATCCAGTTAAAATATCCGGGTAATCCTGCTCTAGATATTCTAAAAAAGCTATAATTAACTCTCTTTCGCTTTCGTAATGCTTATAAACTAAATCATCACGACCTTTACCAGAATAGGGCTTAAGACCAAAAGTGAAGAACTTCTTATTAATGGTATCATAACATGTTATTACGTTAATAGTATGTGTCGGGTTATCAACATCCGGGAAACTATCCACACTAAATGTTTCAATATCTATAAAGCATGTTTTAAGTTTATGCTTTGCAAACTCTGGTTTTTCGTTCTCTTTCCAGAACATATCTAGAAGAAACTGTTGTGGTGCTGGAACATTTTCAAAGACTCGCTTTATACCAGAGTCTTGAATAAACTTATTACGCGTATACGCGTTATTAAAAGAGCGTTTTAATACCTTAGTACCATATATTGAAGTTTCACTACCACGTGGATCTTCTACATACAAGTATGGCTCAAATGTTGTAGTATGACTAACTCTATTACCATCCTGATCCCATGTAAATATAGTACATGTACCTTCCCGGCTATTATAAACAACGTTTCTGTATGACATCTACCATATTATATCGTACTAATTCCATTTTTCAAGGTATTTTCTTTCTTCGGAACCAAACGGTGTATTTAATACTTCAAGATGGGAGCCGATATTAGGTTCTAGCTCTAAACATCTCTTTGATCCAATGTCTCTTAATCTATAAATATTTTCATAATATTTATTTCTATTTTTCCAGTTAAGAATATTGTTAATTTTATCTTCTAACTCC
>Ga0228648_1000013_pt1 | contig 56078 bp, 62 predicted proteins | sample 60DmetaG_FD_190073 | JGI IMG/M metagenome (GOLD analysis project Ga0228648, IMG submission 190073) | Seawater microbial communities from Monterey Bay, California, United States - 60D | ecosystem: Environmental > Aquatic > Marine > Coastal | place: USA: California | collected 2016-11-12
ATATATACTCCTAAATCTCCTTGAGTACCGCTAAATCCATTTGAATTAGTTCTAATTAAATTACCAGTTTCAGCTGATTCAATAATATAGAAGGTTCCGTTCTCAGTTAAAGTACCATCATCAGCTTGAGCTATCGTGAATGCACTTTTAAATGTAGTTGTTTCGAATCCTTGATCATCTTTTACTGATCCAGTATAAGAATACGTACCTGCCGGTACATTAGCTGTTGGAAAGACTCTTGCTGTTGTACTATTTACCCAAGATGCTGTTACAGGAGCTGTTGATTCCCATGTTAATGTATCTTGATCTATAGCGTCTCCCTCAGTATCTGAGAAAGTAAACTGATAGATATAGTTAGCTGGTCTAGCACCGTTAGTATTAAGGAATTGAGTTCTAGGACTAGTAGAAACAGAAGGTCCAACGTTATCTGTAACGTTAACTGTAAATGTTTGTTGAGTAGTAGTACCAAAAGCATTAGATGCTGTTACTGAACCGTTTAAACTATCTCCTCCTACTGTTGCACTTCCTGATATATTTCTATTGATAGTTAAATATCCGCTACTATTGACTGCAAAATCAGAAGTTGGATTAACTGTCCAAGATACTGATTGGTTAGAAGTAAATCTAGAAGTAGTTCCTGAGAATCCAGTTGAACTATCGTAGATACTATCTCCATTTACTGCTGATTCTATAATATAAAATGCTTGTACTCCGTTTAATGAAGGAGCAACATCGTCTGCTATAGTTAATTCTATTGCAGCAGAAGCAGATGTTGTATTAAATGCATCTGATACTGAAGCTGAATAGAAATATGAGTTAATCAAGTCAGAGTTAATGAATTGACTTCCTTTTCTTGTTACAACTCCTGTTGAGCTCATAGTAAAAGGATCTTCATCAGGATCAGCTTGACTTGTTCCTGTATATGTACCGATACTGACAGGAGTACCGTCTAATTTTAATCCAGCTAAGGTAAAATTAGTAAATACTATTGTATCACCTTCAGGATCTGAAGCTGTTATTTGTTTTGAACTATCTCCGTCGTTTTCATCTTCACTAAACCCTGTTATAGTTTGATTATTTATAGTTGGTATTACGTTATCTGTTACATTTATAGTAATCGGTAAAGAAGTAGTAGCATCTGTGTCTTGGCCTGCAATAAAATGTTCATCTGATGCAGTTATAGAGAAACTATAAGAAGAAGTTGTTTCAAAGTCTAAAGATGCTGTTGCTTGAGCAATACTAACATAAGTTCCATACTTAGTTATGGTAAAATGATCTCCTGCTACTGAACTTGAAGTAATAGTAATAGCATCACTATTGATATCAGTAAAATAAATCTTTGTTACCTCTCCAGTTGTAGCATTTTCGTTTCTAGCTGTAGTAAATGAAGTAATAATACTACCTCCGGTAGATACTTCTCTAAATACTGGTGCAGAGTTTGCTGTTACATCTATATATAAGTTCTGATCTCTAGTTGCTCCGAAAGTATCCGTAGCTCTTACAGGAACTAAATGAGCATCTGTTCCATCTCCTCTATCTACTGTATTAAATAACTCTACAGTTGAGCCTGTAGCTAAAGTTACTACTCCATTTGCTGCTACACTTACAAATCCATCAGTATAAGATGGTTGAGCTGAGAAAGTTATTGCTTGAGCTTCAGGATCATTACCAGTTAACGTATGAATCGTTGAACCAGATACTAAAAACTCTGCTATATTAACATTAGCTGCTGAAGTAAATGAAGGAGGATCGTTTGGATAGAATACTTTCTCTAAAAAGTCAGATATACTACCTGAAGTTCCTGGATTAAATGAAGAAGTAAAGAATCCTGGTAGATGAGCTTGGGATATAACTCTATTTCCGTTAAATACAGATGAATCTACTCCTCCTCCAAAGCCGCTCCTTGCAGCTGATTCAGAAATAAAGTTATCTGATATAAATGAAGCAGAATCTGCTTGAACTGCATGAGAAGAAGAAATTTCTGTTATTATTTCATGAGAAGCTGATACGGCATATGATGCAGTAGCTACAGATATAGTTCCATTCGCTAAAGATGCTGTATAACTATTAAAAATAGTCTCATCTAGCTTTCCAGTACCTACATCTTGACCATTTACATTAATCGATCCAGAGATATTAAGAGATCCTGTAAGGATTCCTGATCCGCTTAAATGCGGGCTAATCTGTTTCCATTGTACTAAAGCCATCTACTAATTTAATTTACCTATTAGTGTATATTCATCGCTATCACTCAAACTGAATCCTAATTCTGTTCTATTTAATACAACTACAACACCAGAACCACTGTCTGTGATGCTTGTTAATGCTTCTCTTTCTACTATTAGACCGTTAATAAAGAATTGGAAGGTTTCTAAACCAGGTGGATCTTCAAATCCAGCCGGTACATCAGCAAAACTAAGACTAGTAAAGGTAACACTGCTTGCTGCAGAGTCTACAACTGCAGAAGTATTAGTAGTACTGTATATTTTCTGTAAAGTTACGTATAATTTTTGTTCACTTGTCATAGATTCTTGTATATTAATATTTTGCAAGTCTTCTCCTGCTTTATCATAGAATTTACTTGTAGTAGAGTTAGTTCTTGCTATAGTATACCTATTTCTATCCACTGTTGCTGTATCTTCTACTGTTTCTACTCCAAAACTTACTCTTCCTTTAGAGTAAAATTTACCGCTCCCTTGTATTGCAGCATTTATACTATCTGGTACTATATGTCCAAGGAGATTGAGGGTAAAATTAGTTTTTACCGTTCTATCTTCACCTTGATTCATTTCTGTAGCAGTAGCATAACTATCAATCATTGCTCTAAAGCTAAATTTATTAGGATCTCCCCAATAAGCATCAGAAGCATAGTTAATACTCTCTACTAGTTTATTCATTTGCTCTACATACTGGGTAAAAATGATGCAAGAGTATGTTATATTAACATAATCTGGTATAACAACGCCTTGATACTCTTTTACCTCGTCTCTACTAGTCAATACACTGAATCTATCATAAATATTCTTTTTTGAGTATCTTTTCTCAAAAATCCCAAAATTTAATGGATTATTTGCATCTAATTTATTACCTAACTGTCTATTCTTTTCTAATGAGTCTCTTTTTAACATGATTAGAGGGGTCATTATCTTACCATTTCTATCTCTATAGAATCCATCCTTTTGTACTGCTTTCCATCTTTCAGGAGAACCGTATATTACGGGTACATTTGTTTTTTTACCGTTTCTTATTACTGAAGGTCTAATAACATTATCGAAATAGTAGAATATAGCTTCATCTATATCTCTTAAACCTATACTAAACTGTTTTACATCATCATCTTTAACAGATTTCTGTAATTCCCTACGTTTAGGATTAACTGAGGGTAGACCACCTTGATTTAACAGAGGTTCTCTTAATCCTTCCGATATCTGCTTCTGACTTTTAGGTGTAGGTTTATTTGACATTATAATTCGTTTGGCATGTTATTAAAATTAATACCTAAATCTTCTACTCTTGTTAAATGACAGCTTAAAACTAATGATAATGAAGATCCAAAGTTTCTACCGTAGCTAGTTAAGTTATATTGTTTATCTTTACCTAAGAAAAACTGATTTTCGTTAACTGTATCTACTAAAAAGTAGTCTTCATGCCAAGATAACACATCTCCTACTTCAGGAAATACGTTAGTATCTATTAAATCTTGTTTTATAAACGCAAAAGTCATTTCTCTTGATAAATTAGGTCCCATTTCATCTACACTTATAACTTTATCTCCTCTAGTTATAAAACAATTATGTTTTACAGGGGCGTTATACACTTTTTCAAGTGCTTCTCCGTAGATATTGGATTCAGTACCGTATAAATCTAATTTATAGTATAGTATTTCTTGTTCTACTATATCTTTCAATAGTTCTCTATTGATACCTACTAATAAATCAAAATCTCTGTTACTTCCGAATAGCATTATTTTTCTTCTATAGTCTCTGCCCCTACTTCTACATCAATTATATTAGTATACTTACTTATAGCATTACTTTTAAGTGCTTCAAATGCTTCTGCAGGTTCTTTTTGAGTGATTATTTTTACTTTATATGTAGCGGTACTACTATCTGAGTCTTCTCCCGCTACTGTAACTGTAGTAACCCCTGGTAATGCCCGTAAAGCATCGTCGTACCCTTGGGATCCTTCTTCTCCGTATGTGACTTTAAGCATAGCTTCATAAGTCTTGTAGCTTATCTCTAATATAATGTCTACTAACTTCATTATCCTATGTATATATGCATTGGAACACCATTTAAGGTGTCACTTATGTATTTTGTTTGTGCAGCTTGCATTTCTAACTGAGTACTTAAAGAAGCTGAGCTTAACATTTCACGTAATGCTGTTATATCTGCTTCTTTTTCACTTCTTACATCTGCTAATAAGTCTGCTTGGTTTAAAGTAGCTTCTGAACCGGGTACCGGTACTGTTTGGTACTTACCTCTTACATAAGCTAATACTTCTTTAGATAAAGTAGCAGCATATTTAAAGATCCATTGACGACCTATTGAATTAATCTCTTTATATACAGGGTTTTTTGTAGGAACGTTAGATAAGTCTGTTATTTCAGCTTGAGTATCCATTGATTCTCCTCCTCCACCTATAAGAGCACCTGTACTAGCCTCAGCATTTATATCTAATCCATCATATACAAAGTTCTTTTCTGATTTTATCATATATTCGAACTTTAAGTTACCTGCTTTCTTAGGAATAGGGAATAATCTTAATTGATTATTGACTATTTCAAAAGAATATGCAGATCTCCTTATAGTATCGTTAAATTCTATAGCTTGTACTTTAAGTATATCGAAAGAAGCAGGCATTAATAAGAAGTTTACTCCAGGACTATAAGATCCAAAGTCAAAAGCATCCATTAATGATTGTATCCCTGTACCAGTTCCAGCATAAGGGTCAAAATATCTTAATATAGCAGGAGGTGCTTCGTAAAACACTCTTCTTATTTCTATATCAGCAGCTCCAGAGCTACCAGTTATATTATTTTGTACTGCCCATGCATTCATATCATAGTTTTGCTTAGAAGCAGTTACAGGTAATGACCCAGTATAGATAGTAGTAGTACCTCCTACTTCAGCTTCCATACCGTATTGATCAGCTGTTTGTATAGTTCTTCTTAAAGAAGGTTTGAGTAAAGTTTTATTGATAGCTTGTCCTCCTGCTGCTCCAGCTATGTTACTAAATTGCTGAGATGCAAGAGCGGAATAGACTTCATTTCCGTAAGTTGTTACTGCTTCTTCAAATGCTGCAAAGAAAGAATCACATTCTAACTCTACATCCATCATAGGGTAACCTAACTTCTTAGCACAGAACGAAGCTACTTTTGGAGCATCTCTTTGGAACTCAGTATCGCTATCGTAAAATCCGAATGGTGTGGAGCTGCCAGAGGTAAATGTACAGCTACCGTTGTATATAGTAATATCGGCCATTAGTTACAGTTTTATAATAAATAGCCAAAAAAAAAGAGGCCCGAAGGCCTCTCTTTATTATTACTCTAAAGTAAATATTAGATCTGAGCTAAGTCAGAAATAAATAACTTACCGTAGAATTCTGGTCTGATCATCTTCTTAGCATATCTTGTCATAAGACCTTTTCTTGGAGTGAAAGTCTCTGGGTCATATACCATTGGAGTCATCATTAATGGAACGTATGGAGCATATACTGCACCAGTTTCTAAGAATTGAGATCCTCTATATCCTAATAACATAATGTTTTCAGTCATATATGGGTTCTTGTATATCTTAAATCTGTTCGCTAATGAACCAACTCTTTGAACTCCCATGTTGAATTCTTCTGCAGTTCCGTCAGTGTTAGCAGCGTATCCTGGGATACTTTCTAATACTGTAGCAACTGTTGGAGAACATACTACGAAGTTAGCACCACCTCTTAAAGTCTTCTGGTGAATCTTGTTAGATACTTTTTGGATTTTAGTTCCTAAAGTTTGGAACCACTGTCCTTGAGTATTGTAGAAATCAGAAGTTGAAGTAGACCAGTTAGATCCATCCCATACTTTATTGTTTTCAGCTGACCAGTGATCAGTTGTTCTTGCTCCTAAGATTAACATATCTAAGATCTCTAAGTCGATTTCCATAGAAATGTATTCACTTAATAAAGATGTTAACTCAGCCTCAGCGTCGATGCTGTGGTAAGCGTTAAGATCTTGAGCAAATTCTGGTGTCCATTGTGCTTTTAATTTTCTAGTCTTAGCAACAATCGCTTCACTAGATAATTTAACATCAATTTCTGGTATTGTAATAGATGTATCAACTGCAGCAGCAGAATCAGCTTCAAAGTCTCCTCTGTCGTTGTCAACTGGTTGCTTGTGATAGTTTACAGTTACAGTGTGGTTACCAGCTACAGCTCCGTCAGCTACTACGAATACGATGTTAGATCCTTCGATCTTTGTATACTGTGGTAATACTGATACAGCAGCAGATGCAGATACTAATCTGAATGCTCTAATTCCTTCTGCGTCATATCCTGAGATAGCAGATAATGGTACGGCTACTTCATCGTAAGATGCAGGAGAAACTCCTACTTCATAATTTACAGATGCAGAATCAGCGTTTGTTACAGCTGCAGTTCCGTTACCAGATACTTGGTTGATTGAATATCCGAATTGACCTGCTCCGTAAAGACCGCCAGCAACATCTGTGTCAGCAGCAATTTTAGAACCAGCAGTAGATACGTTTCCGTACATATTGTCTTGGTCAGCTCTTCCGTTTGTAGCAGTTCCGTATTTAAAGTCTAAGTAAAATACAAGTCCTGAAGGTAAATTCATTGGTTGTACAGATACAAAGTCTTGAGCTACGATTTGAGCGAATACCTTTCTTACTAAAGGTAAAGCTACTCCTGCCCATTGTTCACCTTGTCCGGCAGAGAAAGATGCTCCTCCGACGTTTGATGTGTTAGCCTCAGCTACGATTTGTTTAGCTTGGTTTTCAAGGATCATCGCCATGTTACTTTTGTGACGTACATCTTCTATACCTTCTAACAAACCTGACTGTGACCATTTGTCTGCTAATTTAGCAGAATCAGCTTGTAAACTCTTGTATGAGTTTGAGCTTTCTAATAGGTTTTTTACTTCCATGTTTGAAATAATTTAAAATTTTAGTTAAAATTGTCTTGGTTTAATACCGGCTAATACTTGCATTCTATGTAGAGCTCCATTAGCTTCTGTTATTACTCCAGGTTTTGCTGCAGTAGTACCAGTTGCTTTTGATGCCATACCTTTAAGCTTGTTTTCCGTTACATTCTCTTTCTTGTTAGAAAAATCACTTTCAGAAACAGTTTCGAATACTAGTTTAACTTCTTTTACATTTTCTGCTCTATCAAAAGCAGCAATTACATTAACTTTTTGAGATTCAGATAAATTGTTTGCTTTGAAAATCTTGTTAACATAAAGTAGTTTTGAATTTAGAAGATTAACCTCTTGAAGATCTGTCTTTAAGCTCTCGATAGTATCCATAGCTTCTTTAAGTTCTTCTTTAAGAGTTGCGTTAATGTTTTTCTCTGAGTTTTCAGGTTTTGAGTCTACTTCGTTTGCAGTAGGTCCTTCAATCACTTCTTCTACAGATTCATCCTTCTTGTCTTCTTTTTTACCTTCTTCTACTTCTTCGTCTTTTTTGTCTTTAGCTTCCTCTACAGGAGCTTCATCCTCAGAAATAGCTTCAAGTTCAGCTAGAAGTTCATCTAAATCGATTTCTTCTTCTTCGCTTCCGCCGTCTAGTTCAGGTTCTTCTATTGGAGCTTCGTCTCCCATTCCTTCGATATCACCACCGTCCATATCATCTGCAGGTAATTCTTCACCGTCTCCGGCTCCCATTTCCTGTGCAATAATATCACGAATCATATCTTTGAATTGATCAACTGAAAGGTCTTTTAGATCCTCATCACCGTCAACAGCGTCTTCCTCACCGTCGGCATCTTCGATGTCGTCAGCAGGTTCGTCGATTGGAGCTTCGTCTTCAGATTCTTCTGAATCATCCTCAGCTTCTTCAACTTCAGCTTCACCAACTGGTTCAACCTCTGTTAGTTCTTCCTCTATTGCTTCGTCTTTTTTGTCGTCTTTAGCTTCATCTACTTCCTCTTCGATTTCGTTTACTGCTACTTCGTCGACGTCTTTGTCTTCCATCTCTTGTAGTTTAGCAGCTAACATATCTTTTAGATGAGGAGTTAAAGTCTCTTCTAAAGCTTCTTTAGCGTTAGCAATAGCGGCTTCTCTTACAGATTTTGCCTCAGCAATAGCTTGCTTAAGTAAATCTTTGTTTGCCATTTAAAAAATTTTGTGATTTGTATAGCTATTAAGAGCTATAATATTATAATAAAGTTGTTCGATACAGTATAAGTGACTGTATATTCTTTATATAAATATATACTTATTCCGAAAAACTAATTATGCTCTTAAAATATCGTTTATAATAGAATCTAATTTAGAAAACTTAGATACTTTCTTTTTGTTCTCATTCAACGATATTGGGTTCATGAATGCCCCGTGAGTAGAAGGATTAGATACAAAATCCCAGCATACTAATTCAAAGTCTGGCTGTACTTCTAACTGTCCTTCATTGGTCTGTTTTACAGAACCGGTACCTCTAGATGAGATACCGATAGTGTGTCCTGCTTTTATTATTTCTTTTACTATGTTACCTGCTGGAGTATTTAATAATTCTACTTTACCCATTAGGTCGTTTCCTTTCCAATATAGTTCTTTTACTATATGAGAAGCGTTTTTTAATTCTACTACAGGAGATTCTGGATGATCTAGTTCTCCAAAAGCGTTGCCGTTATTTACAAACTCTTTAACGTATCTAGCAGCTTCTCTCTCTAATATCTCTTTAGAGTAGGTTCTACCGTTTTGATTTTCTGCAACCGCTCTTTGCATAACACCCTCAACTTCAAATACTCCAGGCTTTTCTTTAGACTCTGTAAGTACCGATTTAAACGGGGTAACATTAAGTAGTAGTTGTGTCATAGTATAATTTTATTTGTCTTTGCCCATTGCTTTTTTGATAGCTTTGTCTTTTGCAGCTTTGTAATCATCTCCGTCAACATCTCCGTCTCCGTCATGATCTTTACCTTTCTTTTCTTCGACAGTTTCGCCTTCGTTAGCAACATCTTCTTCGTTTTTCTTTTTCTTGTGTCCGTGATGACTTTCAGTCAATACGTCTAGATCTCCTACTGGGATGTTCTTAACTGTTTTAGATCCGTCTTTAAAGAATACATCGTAATGAGATACTGAATGAGAGCCGTCTTTGTTTTCAACAATAGTGTGCTGCTCTTCTAAGCAGATACCGAAACCATAAGTTTCATGTACTACGTGTGCTGCACAGTCGTGTGCAAACCCTGGTCCAGCTTCTTCAATACTTTCTTCTTTAGCTTTTTTGCTTTCAGTTAGAAAGTTTCTTAAGTTAAAATTTTTCATGCTTACTTTTTTGTTTTATTGTTTTTATTTTTATTTTCGTATACTGGTGAGAAAACATTCTTTTTAGGTTCTTCCTCATAAACCGGAGTTTCATTTTTTAAAGCATCTACCTCTGCTTGTGATATTGTTCTTATTTTAGGTACATCTAAACCTCTAGTAAAACCAGCTTTTACTACTGGTCTTAAGTCTTTATTGAAAGCGTTTTCTATAGATGGTGCTATAAATCCTCCTACTTTTAATCCTTCTTCATTTCTTATTTCTCCAATAGAATCATATATCTTTTGAATCTTTCCTCTTGTCTTATCATAAAAAGATTCTATCTCTGTTACTATATTTTCTAAAGCTATAATAGTTTCTTTCATCCCTTGAAATGATGAATACTCTTCTGCATACTTAGCTAATTGGTTAGTAGCAGCTTCATTTACATTTCCTTCTTCTAAAATTTTAGTAATGATTGCTTTTATATTTTCTTTAACTAAAGCTACTGTACCTTTCTTTTCTTCTAAATAATCCATTTCGATCATTTCTACCCAATCGTCTGAGTTAAATTTTTTACTACCTCTACCTGCTTCGTCAGCGAAAAAGTTTTTAATTCCGTCAAAAGCATCTTCGAAATCTTCATCATCTATTTGATCTCCTAATCCTGCTCTAACTGCTGCTTTGAAATCAGGCGGTACTTGCTCTAATTCATTTCTATCTCCTGACCAATTCCATATAACATTATTAGGTGAAAGTTCTTGTACGTTTCCTTTCTCTTCTTCGAAATTATAAGTATCTGCAGCATCGCTTCTATTTATAGCTTCATACTCTTTAATGTAGTGTTCCCATTGACTTTTGTAAGCATAATCAAATACATTAGATTGACCTGTCTGGTCTTGTAACTCTCTTTCGTCTTGTTTATAAGTTTCACTAGACATATAGTCTTCTAATATGTCGTTATATTTTTTATCGAAAATGATACTAAAGAATTCATATTCGTGTTCATCGACTATATTGCCGTCTCCTTCGTTTGCTTTAGTATAGTTACTATCTTTATCTTCTTTCTCCTTACCAAATCTATCAATATTCATTACTTCATCTGGTTCTTCTGCTATTACTGCTTTCATTGCTTCTACTTTTTCAGCAGAGCTAGCAGCTTCTTCTCTCTCCATTTCTCTAAGCTTATCTGCAGCAGCTTGTAATGTAGCTACTTCTACTCCTAACTTTTCAGCTAAATCGCTCATTTTTCCTTCTTTAAGTAGTTTAGCAAGCTCTTCTTTATTTTCTTTTAAGTTAGATTTCTTTAAACCGTTAAATACATCTACCTTACCTTCTCCTCTTTTAACTTCTACTTCCTTATCGTGTTTGTCAACTTTAGATGATTCTCCTGAGACTAACATAATATAATGAAGGGGGTCTTTCTTAAGGTTCTTCATTACTATACCTTTGCAGTGGCTAACATCATCCGGGTTAGAAGCATCTTTACCTCTAGCTTGAATCTCATATCTAACACCTCTATCTATAGAGTCAGGAGATATATTTAACTCAGCTCTAGAATCATATGAATCAATCGCTGTCTTTTCATGAATTAATCCTCTATTCTTAAGAATTTGTACTGAGGTGTCATATCCGTTGAATTGGCTAATGACTGATGGATATGCCATACGCATATCTCTTAAGAAGTTTGCTTTAGACAGTTGACCTTCGTTAACTGCTCTATATTTTTCTGTTGCTGTTACCTTTCTCATAAGTAATCAAATCCTTTAGTATGTGATGGCCTTTTAGGACGTTCTTGTCTTTTCCAGCCTAGTTTTTTTAATAATTTTGTTGCTCTATTACCTTTGCTAGATTTACCGAAAGCATTAGGAGTTGCATATTGAGCTCCTTGTCCTGGTGTAAACGTAGCAGATCCTCCTGTCACATTTGCTTCGTCTAATTCTAACATTACCTCTCGAACTAGTTTTCTTAGTTCTGATCGTTTCATAAACTTTTAAGTTCCTGAACTAAATCGTAATATTGCATTAGATTAACTAAATGACTATCATTAATCTTTTCTTTATTTGAAACTGGTTTAATAAATTTCTGAATTTCATTAAGTTTAATCTTAACTACTTTATCAGAAACTTTACTAGCCATTTTTGCTACTTCTTCTTTTATCTTAGCAAGTTCTTCATTAACAATAGTGCGTAAACGTGTACCTGAATTAACTGCTGTAATAAATTCTTTAAGTATATTTTTTTGTTGAGGTAAAAGATCTATATATTTCGAGTTAAATTTTTCTAGTAGAATTTTAAATGTAAGTAATCTTAAATCTTTATCATACTTAGAAAAATCTTCTATAATCGTGTCTTTTACGTCTTTTTTATTTTGAGAAGCAGAAGTTAGATGCTCTAATATAGTAGTCTTATTATTTACTAATATTTGAGGATCTATTAATTTTGTATTATTTTGTGCTTCTAGTAAACAGTATAATGCTGCAAAAGGTTTATAATTACTAACCTGTATGCTAAAAAAATCTTCTATATTATAATTTTCTTTTATTTCTGAAATGAGAGCGTATTTCTGTTTATTAAGTCTTTTTTGATTAATAGTTCTTGATATCTCTGTAATAGTAGAAACTATAGCTTCTGCTTTAGATTGAGATACATTAACGTTTTTAGAAATAAACTCGTATAATTTAAACTCTTTAGCAAGAGATGTCTTACCTGAATAGTGCTTTTTAATAATATTAACTGCTGCTGAGTCCTTATTATTTAAAGTATCTGAAGCTACTTGTTTTACTAGTAGTTCAAATATAAGGCCAGTATTTCGAAATTTCGAGTGTTTTATTTTCATTATACACGTTTACTATTATAAATATGGACTATTTCCCTAAATCTTTTATATTGTCTTCATCTAGTAGTCCTGCCTCGTTTATAGTTTGTTTTTTGAAAACTATATCTTTCAACGCTTCTTTATTTTTATGGTAAACAGCATTTGTTGTTAGATTTTCAGAAACATTTTCATTATCCGAAGGATATCCACCTTTCATACCATGTTGACCTAAAGGATCACGTCCTCCTAAGCCATCGTTAGTCCCGTAGACTGAAGCTTTTTCAACTGGTCTTCCACCTTCAGGACCTGGCTGGCCCCATTCTGGTTCAGATTCAGTTTCAGAGTATCCTGTAGGTAAAGCTTGAGGCTCACCGCCTTTTGGTGTAGCAGTAGATCTTCTACCGTACATAGATGCTAGATCATGCGGTGTACCGTAAGTCATACCAGATTTAGCTGGATCGTTACCTTCTGCTTCTATTTGAGCTAATCTAAATACTCTCTTAATATCTTCTCTAACTAGGTCTCTCATTTCCATATACTTATCTTCTGACATATCAAATATGTTTTCATATATGTAATCTGATGAGAATAACTTAGTATCTTTCATTTGTGAAGCTAAATCTATCTTTTCTTTAAGTAGTGCTATCTTCTCTTGTTCGAATATGATAGATGGAGTTGTAAGTTTAACTTCGAAATTAGTTAATGATTCTCCTGTAAAACCTTGTGTGTATAAATGTACTAGAGCTATCTTAGTTAACTCTGATTCCATTATTTTTTGTAATCTTTCAACCGTTCTTGCAAATCTAATATCTTCTGCAGCTAATGTTGCTTTGCCTTGTAAGTCGCCTTCGTAACCAAAGTACGCTTTAGGAATTTTAAGAGCTGCAAACATTTTAGATTGTAGATACTGTACGTCGTTTGTTCCGTCGTAATCTAATCCTTTAGTAGTTTCAATCTTTGTAGAAGTATCTCCTCCTCTAACTGGTAGGTAGAAATCTTCCATCATATTCTGCATATTGAAACGTAAATTATACTGTCCATCCTCTCCTATATAAGGAGTCTTTTTCATAGTATTAATAGTCTTTTGCATGAATTGCTCTACTTCATTAGGAGGTATAGAACCTACATTTATATAGAACATTCTCTTTTCTGGAGCTCTCATTATTCTATGAATTAACATAGCATCCTCCATTAGAGTAACTTGTTTAAATATTTTTCTAGCTGGTTCTAAATAAGAGCGTCCATAAGGTAGGTAGTTAGTATCAGATATTAATCTAAAATGAGCTATTTCATAATTATCAAATCTTACTTGACTTGACTTACCGTCTCTTTTAGGTAAGAAGTTAGGGTTTTGAGATGCAGCAATTCCTTCTGGATCTAATACAAATTCTACTTTAGATAGATTTTCAGGATCTAATCCTTCTTCTCTAACCATATGATAAACTGTATATGGAAGTACATTATAAACTCCAAATTTCTCTGCAACTTCTAACTTTAAGAAGAAGTCTCCATACTTACACATATTACGTGTCCAGGACCATAAATTAAATTCTATATTAAGAACATCGTAAAATAAGTTATAAAGTACCTTTTGTATATTTTCATCAGAAGATTTTATTGCTAAAATTTCACCATTATCATTTTTTAGTGTAGCTTCATCTGCTAAAATATCTAATGCTGAGGCTATAATTGGATCTGTATCCATAGCTTCATAATCAGAATATAATTGTATTCTTAACGTTTGATAGTTAAGATTAGGATTAAAGATATTTTTATTATTATGAATATATAATCTACTAAATCTATCAACTAAGGAATTAGTTTGAAATTTACCAGTAGTTTGTATTTGATTTACATCAGCAATTTTTAATTGATCTCCTCCTATATTACGTATAACTACGTCATTAGAAAAGAGTCTTTGTAATCTGCCAAATAAGGATTTGTCTGCCATTATGGTACAGTTTTATATATAAATAGTTCTATTTTAACAGCCAGCGAATATCTTCTTGTCCAAAGGCTGTCTTAGTAAGATAAGGATTTTCTCTCTGATTTCCAACATTTTTCATAATAGCTTTGTTTTGAGAGTTTAAATTAGTAAAAGAAGAAAGTTGAGCCCTAGCTAAATCCATTCCTTGCTGTCTTAATCTAAGTGCTGTATCTCTTACATACAGTGCAGTTGCACATGCAATAAGTAAATCATCGTTATATCTATCTTGAGCTTGTGCTTTTCCATTCTTCCATACAAATACTCTCATTTCAGATAATAATCTTTTAGATTGTATAGTAACAGACTTCTCTCTTATATACTCTATCATTTTAGCAATAACTAAAGGTCTAGTTCTAGCTGACATAGTAAATCCGGGTACAAGTTTATCTCTTTCAAACTTAGACATATAAGACTCTACTGATTCCATATTAGCTGTAGAACTATAATAGATGTTTCTATACTCTCTTTCGAGTAGTTGTTCTATGGTAGCCCATCCAATATTAGCGTTTTCTACTACTAATAATGCTTCGTTATATTCAGAAGCTATTCCAACTAAAAAATTACCGAAGTCTTTAGGAGATAGTTTACCTTTATATTCAGCAACTTGTGTACATGTCTCTATATCGAATATATGAAATGCTGAGTAGTCAGTTGCATCTCCTCTAGCGACATCTGCTACAACCATATAAGACTTAGAGTAGTCTACACCTTCCCAAACCCATAAGTTACCATCTATTCCTCTTCTCTCTAATGGATCTTTTAGGTATGTTTGTTCGTAATAAGACATGTCATCTGGTTCGAAAACAGTATCTCCAGATGCTAAGAAATCACAATCACATTCCTGACCGGCCATTCTAGGTCCTAAATCAGAGTTCTGTTGTTCTCTCCACGATTGATCTCTTTCTGGATGAACAGTCCATGGTAGTCTTATAGGTAAGAAGCTATTCTCGCTTGACTCTGCTTTCTCCCATGTTAAGTGAAACCAGTTACCAATACCATTAGGAGTAGATAGTGCCATACATTGTCCACCTGTAGCAAGTGTTTGCTGTGCAGCAGTAAAGGTCTCCTCAATGTTATCTATAAAGGCAGCCTCATCTATCAGTAAGAGTGATACCGCTTCAGAACGTGCAGCATCTGCATTCGATGATTTAGCTGTTATTTTTGAGCCATTTTTCAATCTTAGAGATAATTTGTTTTTCTCCTTAGCAGGTAACTTTAACCATCTTGGTAACTCATCATACATAAACATAGTCTTAGATACTAAGTTACGTGCAGTTGCTTGTGTTGTTGCTAATGCTAAAACGTTTTTATCTTTATGAAATAACATTAGCCATAAGCTATATGCTGCAGCTAGAGTTGAAATACCTAACTGTCTAGATTTTAAAGTTATAATATATTGATGATCTTTAAATAGATTAAGAACTTTTCCCTGAAAAGGGTATAGGTTAAAAAGGATACGTCCTCTAGTTGGATGCTGTATGTAGCAGTACTTCTTCATGAAGTACGCCGGATCTTTAGCGCACTTTAAATATTCCTGTGCTATTATCTTTTTTATGTTCTGTGCCATAACTTTTATTCTTCATCTCCTTTTACTGAACTAGTATCTGGGTCTTGTTCATCTATTTCGCCGACTCCTTTTTTAAATACATTAGGAGCTAGAGCATTGAATCTGATTGGTGAACAAAATGAAGTTGGTTTTGTTTTTATAAATGCTAACCCTTGTTCTAAATTAACTGATAAGTATTTACCAAAAGGGGATATTTTAGGATTAGAGTTTATAAAAATGATATGCTGTACGCCTTCTCTTTTCCAATAGCTTTCAAAGTATACCTGTCTCATAACTACTGCAAGATCACCTAAGTTACTTGAAGTAATTAAATTAACTGAGTCTTGATATATTCCTCTAAGGTCGTCTCTAAGGGTATTTGCTATAGTATCATTAGGTATACCTGCTTTTGCAAGACCTGCTGCTATAGCTTCTGGAGCATTATATACGTTGGTTTTACCAAACTTATCATTCGGTACTCCTGAACGTTCGGCAAGCTCTTGAATTTTAATTCCTCCTGTAAATGCATGATCTCTTTTTCCTAATCTAGCTGCTGTTCCTTTAACCTCTAAATATCCATTCCAATCTAAATCTCCAGCTTCTCCTTTCATCATTTTTACATCTTTACATAAAGTAGCTAATGCTAATTCTGCTTTACCTACTCCTCTTCCTTCTTCTTGACCACCAAGATTAATTAAAGAAACGACAGAATTTTTAGAGACTATACCGTCTAATTTATCAACTAAATTACCAGATACACCTAGAGCTCCAAATCCTGGTAGCTTATCTAGGTTTTCTAAGAATTTATCTAAATCATTATTTTTAGATAATATATTAAAAATTGTATCAGGAGCGTTAAAATCACTTATCGTACCGTCATCTATTTGTTTAGATGCGATATATTCATTAAAAGGTCCTCTATGAGTTCTATGATTAACATATCTATTTAGGTACTCTATAGCCTCAGAATCATCTGCAATTTTTCCTAAATTTTGTTTAAGTAATTCTAATGGAGAAGGTTCTTTATCTTCAGTAAGCTCTAAAATAAGCCTATCTAATATAGCTTTATCTTCCGGATTATTCATGTCCGGTACACCTGTTTTAGTCCTCCAGGCCCATTCAGTATATAATTTATCTGTAATGTTCATTATGCTTCTGGTTCTTCTCCAGGATCTTCAAAGTCTATTGGTTCGTCGGTTAAGTCAGCTCCACCTTCTTCTCCTCCTGCATCATCAGGTTCTCCTAAATCTTCTTCTCCTCCTCCAGCTGCATCATCTCCAGGAAAGTCGCCTCCGCCACCTCCACCGCCTCCGGTGTCAGTATCTGCCGGTTCTCCTTCTCCTGCTCCAGACATTGGTGCTTCTCTGTATAGTAAAGCTAATTTATCTAATGCTTGTTGGTAATCTGCTATGTTAGAAAGAGTATACCTTTTACCCATTATTTGAGCTTCGAAAGATTTACCTGTCCATTTTAAAATATAGTCCTGTCCGTTTTTAAGGTTTACTCTGAAAGATGAAGGTCTTGGAGATATCCAATCTATACTCTCTACGAATTCTTTAAAGTCTTCTGTTTGTAGTTTAATAAGAGCAGCTTTTACTGTAGGAAATTTGCCAAGTATTTTATCTGTAGCATCTTCTAATACTGTATCTTCTGGAGCTTCTGTATCTGGTTCTTCTTCTGGTTGTGGTTCATCTTCTACTTCATCAAGTAAACTCTCATTAACATATTTAACTTCTTCTTTTATTAGTTTACCGTGTTCAGTAAACATAGTTGTAAGTTCAGAAAGCTGGCGTCTCATTTTCATAAGCTCATATTGATCAGGTCTTTCTGTCCTTAAGTATCGCTGTAATTTTCTAAAATTAGTTTTTATAAGTTCAAATAATTCTCTTGCATTTTTATCGGTTCTAACATCTTTATTATTCATTAAAGATCTTATATCATTAATAATACCAGAAAAGTTTTTATATAAACCTTCAAAAGAAGGTAAACTAATTACTTTATGACCTATATTACCAGTAGTATCGTCAACATCACTAGTTTTAAAATAAGTTTTCATATCAGAAGATAAGAAATCTTTATCAGGCCATCTAGAAATACCATATCTTTTTTCTATACTTTTTCTTAAAGCAGGCGGTATTTCATCTAATCCTTTAGTAGTTCTTTCATCTCGTTCGACTTCTAAAAGAGAAGAGTAAGTCTCTAAAATAATTTTTTCTAATTTAGCTTTATTCATTAGATTCATATCTATCTCTAGGTTGTTGAAGTTTCATATCTCTTACATCATCTTTTATTGATGCTAGAGCTCTTATAAAATTATTAAAATCATCTGCAGGTACTACTATGTACTTTCCTCCTATATTAATCTGAAGCATTAATCCTCTATCTCCACCTGAAAATCTAGTTATTTGAATACCGTTTCTATCGTATAAGTCAGTAGCTTCATTAACTGATTCTTCCATATAATCTTCTAGATTCTTATCTACTGGTAATTGAAATTTATCAGCTAATGCTAATACTATTTCTGCAGCTGCGTCTCTTTCTGATATATCATCGTTGTTAGACATATTTTCTATAGCCTTTAATACATCATCGAAATCTCCTCTTCCTTCGCTTAACTCTTGATCTTTACCAATTCCAGATACTTTATCATCTTCTTTATCTAAAAGCTCTTTATGTTTTTGATTAATTAACTTTACTTTTTGAATAAATGCTTTTCTTTTAGGATCGTCTTGAGGTAATTTATTCATAGCAGGAGCTTGTTGTTTAATAAGTCTCTTTGCTTTAATAATTTTATCTATTTCTGAATTTTCTTCCATATTTTCTAACTGTAAACCATCTATGTTATCATAGCTAACTTCGTGCTCTTCTCCATCTTGATCTACTGCAAATACTGAATCATCATTCCACATTGCAGCATTATCGTCATTACCGTTTTTTGGGTTATAAATAATTAAATACTTATCATCATGAGTTCTAATCATAGCATCGTCTGCTTGTCCTAAATAGGCTAGTAATTTATGTTTAGTCCATGGACCACTACTGTACTCTGAAACGTCTTTGTTTTCTAAAGCTAATTGGTCTATAGCAGGTTGTTTTTCTTCTGAATCTAAATAATGAAATGCTGCAGACATATAATCTCTAGCTAAGATAAGTTTCTTTTGCCACCAATTAGGAAAATCTACTTCTCCATCGTGTTTATCATATCTATTTAACTTTTTAACTAGTTTTGCTGCATATTGTGCAGTTTCAAATGCTGATGATTTAAGCATGTTAGGTTCATTATCTTGATGTCCTATGTCTTTATCTTCTTCCATATAGTCTTTTTCTAATTCTCTATTTGATTGGTAGTCTGTTTCTTCTTGATCTTCTGCGGCAATTAATAAATTACCTAATTCCTTATCGTTATTCATTTTAGGATTCTTAAGAGTTACTGCATTTGGATGAGTATCTCCTCTACCTATATGAAGTTCGTAATCATCTTCTGAGTAGTTAGACTTAAGGTGGTCTACTACTGCTTGTATCATATCTAAATTATATCCGAAAGTAAATACATCGTCTCTATCGTTATAACCATCATTAACTTTACCAACAGCAGTATCGTAGTCCATTTCTTTTCTACCTTTAGCTTTTGCTATAGCAGCGTCAATCTTATTAAGCATATCTCCATACTTATCTGCTATTGGACCTCCTTCTGGTTCAGCTTCCTGTTCCATATCTCTAAGTACCTCAGATCTTTTAGTTTGAAGTTTAGATAGTATTGCTAATTTTTTAGGAGGTATTGCTATTTGTTTTTCTTTATTTTTACCTATTTTAGACTTAAGTGCTCTCAGTTTCATTAAAACTGGGTCATTTAGGTTAGCTTCGTCTAAATCGTGACTTTTATCTACAATAGAAATATCGTTAGCTAGTAAGTCCATAGATAAGTCGTATATAAACTCTGCTGGATCTGAGTCAGGGTTATAGCGATCGTGATCAGTAGTTGCTGGTGTAAAATTAAAATATACAATTACATTACCATCTCCATCATCATCAACTATATCAGTATTTACATATTCTCTGTCTATATTTTGATCTATTATCTGTATAGCTTTCTTATAGTCGTTTTTAGATACTTTAATATAAGTTGTTTGATGTGGTGCTTCTTTTAAATGTTTTTTTACTTTATCATAAGAAGCTCCTTTGTCTACCATTCTTAAAGCTTTAGCTGCTCCTTTCTTTTTATCATCAGGAATATCATTATCTGAAGCTACCATATCATCGTACTCGTCTTCTTTTAAGCCTTTTTCTTTAGCAATTAAATTTTGTATTGCTATAATTTTATCTTTATCGGGGTGATTAGCTAATCTTTCAGCTTCTTTAGCATCTGCGAATTCTTGATCAGTCATTTCTGATATCTTTTTAAAGTATTTAGACATTTCGTTTTTTATTAATTCAGTATTTAATAAAGGTTCTCCAGAAGGTTTAATACCTACATCTGATAGTTTTACGTCTTTATTATCTGCTAAATAATATAAAACGTTATTTATAATTTGAAATCTATAAGATACTTCAGAATCATTTTTGTATATAATATGAACTGTAAAAGCTTCAGGAGATGAATCTCCAGATAAAGCAGAAGCATATACATCTTTTACTTTAGCTCTTGATACTTCATCACCAGACTGCTGTATTACTTGAACTACTGCTTTACCAGCTTCTTTTGCAATTAATGATACTTCTTTCTTTGATAGTTTTTCTACTTCTTCTTCTTCTTTTGTAAGTTTGACTCTAGCACCGTCTTTTGCAAGTTCTTTTGCTTTTCTTTCATCATCAGTAAAAATTACTCCATCTTCAGCTTCATTAAGTTTTTTTTGTAATGATTCCTTAAGTATTTCTAGTTTAGCTATAGTTTTTGTATCTTTTCCTTTAGAAGTACTATCTTTTAATTTATTAAGGGTATACTCACATTTAGAAAGTCTATCTTTTATTTCCTGATAAGTCATATTAGTTTTATTATATACGTATATAAATAAATAGATTCTTATTACTATTTCTTCTTTCCGCCTTTCATGTTAGCACACCAGTGGTACATTTTACCTTTTTCACCGCCGGACTTTTTAGCCTTAGCTCTCAATGAAGAAACTGATCCTTTACATGATGCTCCAGACTTTTTAACACGGCCAGGCTTTGACTTGCCTTTCTTTTTACCGTCTTTAAAGTTTTCGGCTGCAAGTATCTCTCCTATAAGCTGTGCTAAAGTAGATCTAGTCATTTCTTTCTCCCCACTCTAGTGAAACTTTATCATCGCTAATCGGTCCGCCTTTTGCCCATGTTCTACAGCTTCTAGCTGAGTGACATTTAAAGTGGTGCATCCAACAGTACCCTAATCTACCATCTTGATCTGAAGTAACTCCAGGCATACATTCATCCATTCTAGGTGAAATATCAAATGCTACACAATTACTACAGTTAGAGGCTTTAGCTGCTTCTAAAGACGTATTCCAATATTTAGCTATATCTTTCCAGTAGCTACCAGGTTCATCTACATTTAATGGTCCATACTGAATATGTTCTGCTTTTATAGAAGCATCTCTATTCTTAGTATTTAATTCTAAATCACCAGTAGCAGCAGGACAAGAATCTTTTTCTTCTTGTAGCTTAAAGTTTAGAATGTCTTTGAATCTTATCATGTTATTTCTTTTTCCAGATTTCTCCTCTTCTACATCTTACAACTGCTCCAGAAGCATAAGCTGATGGCCAGGTGTCATATTTCTGTTTTGCTAATCTAGTACATCTATCATCTTCTTGAAGTACATCTTCTTTTTGTTGCATTTCTGCTATCGTACCGACTACTAGGTTTCTAATATCTTCTTTAGTTACTTTTTTATACCCTGATCCATAAGGTGCTGCTTTACCGTCTTCAGGATTAGCAGTTTCTTTTTTACTCTTTTCTTTTTCTTTAGCTTTCTTAGCATGAGCTATTCTTTGCTGTATCATTACTGGGTGAGATTGTGCTTCTTTTTTTACTGTTGCTTTTTTAGTATTTTTCACGACTGTCTTTCCTTTACTACCTGCTTTCTTTTTCTTGGCTGCAGTAGCGGCTCTTTGGCCTTTAGTTAAACTCTGTGCTTTTGCTTTTGGTAAACATCTATCAGGATTTTTTTTATTCTTAGAAGTCCCACATTTACCGGCTATATTTCCAGAAGAAGATATACGTACCCACTTTTCTTTCTTAAACCAGTCTCTTAAAGACTCTAATGTAATATTTTTTACTTCCTCGTTAGTCATTATCCATTAAGTTCAGAATGCATCATAAACATTCTAATTACAATAGCTGCTATGATACCAAAAATTATCCATAGAGCTCTAGTGACTCCTTCTTTCCAGTTTTTAAGAGATTCTACCTCTAACATTTTAGCTTCGAATTCTTTTTGATTAGCTTGAAGTTGCTGTCTATGCTCTGTGTTTTTATTAGTATTTACTATAACTCCATTGTCTGGGTTAAGTAAAGTAAATTTCATTTCTGATATATCTTCTTTTAATTCAGACATATCTGTTTGCATTTGCTTCAATTCTCCGTTAGGCATATGTGTCTTGATATGCTTAATTTCGTTTAATACTGATTCTAGGATATCTTTTTGAGTCACGCTATATATTTTTAATAAATAGTTACACTTTTGACCTTAGGTGCTTAACATAATCTTTTAAACCGGTAAGTATTTTATCTTTATGAATATTAGACATTCCTCCCCAGTTTTCAACCGTACCATCTTCTGTAACAAAATTATCAGATGTTGATAATGTCTCTAACGCCCACGCTTCTATATCGTCAGCAAATGCTTTTATATTAGCAGACATCATTCTCTCTTCATATTTCTCAAATAGACCTGCTTTTACTAATGTAGCTTCCATTTCAACCGTACATGGATCAAAACAAAAACCATGAACACGATACATCTTTTTAGCTAGGTGATGTTTCATTGGTCCATTACATTTAGGACACCTTAATGGTACTTGAGTAAATTTTTTAACGCCATCAAGCTTAGTAATATTTTGTTTGATACCGTTTTTAATAGTCCACTTTTTTCCTTTTTCTTCCCAGACATCTCCTTCTACATGGTATTCGTAAGCTTTTTTATATCCAGCTTGAAGTTTAGTTTTAGCTGTAAAATCTTTGTTGACTATATTTCTAACTCTCTGTACGTCAGAATGTTTAAATTCTTTCTTTAATAGTGATTCACTACTCATATCCTAATTCTTGTAATTGTTCTATAACATGGTCTACGTTGCCGTCTTTACATCTAATTGCTATACCGCCTTTAGCAGCCCATTCATTTATGTTTGATTTCTTATCGTCTATTAATATACTGTTTTCGTTTGCATACCTTTGTTTATCTTTAGAATAAGCCATAATAACTTTTGGTTTAGGACTCAAGTTATTTTTAGCCCATAGCTGTTTACCTAATCTAGAAGCATTATCTCTAGAAGGAGAAGTTAATAAGTCTGGTTTATACGGAGAAATAAAATTCCATAGACGTTGTCCCTCAGGCATCCATTTCATTCCTACCCAGAATCTTACTCCAATTTTAACATCTATAAGTTCCCAGAAAGCTGGTAGTCCATGTTTCTTTTCGTACTCTTGGGGATGCATTCCGCTAAAGTGTTCAAACCTTGATTCGAAGTCTGTTAAAACTCCATCCATATCACAGTATATTTTATACGGTGGTTTCTCTTTTTGTTCAGGAAGCGGGTATGCTTCTAATAAATCTACTATACTATTTTTCATAACCTTTATTTATTTTTAATTTTATCTTCCCAGTTACGGAAAGTTATGTTACCTCTTAAGTATGCTTCTTTTTCTATCTCTAGTAAAGATTCATCTTTGTTCGTATTATCTGTCTTTATATTATTTATTCTACCTTCTAAGTTTTGTATATGGTGTATCATTTCATGAGTATATGATCTACATATATCTTTCATATGTCTGCCTTCTGTATATAAAACTATTTCATTATTATTAGGATCGTAGTATGCTGTCCTACCGAAAAAGTTAGCTGCATTTACTGGGTCTTTTTTTACTTTTACTTCTGGTAGTGGTAATATGTTCATTTTTTCATCAAGCATATACTCAGTAATAGAAGTAATATAGTCTTTAAGTTCTAACTTATCTTCTTTTTCATATAGTTTTTGACCTACAGCTTTATTATCATAAGGGTGAGGTTCTTTATAACTAAGTAGAATACGGTCTTCTTGAAAACTAACATGTACCGTAGGAGGAACTAATCTCTTTATATAATCGTATAGAATAGTTATTTTATGTCTATCAGCTGATTTTATAGCTCCTTTAGGTGATACAGGTGTACCACTAGAACCTTCTTCTAATTTATCATCTTCTGAAAACCAGTTTTCAAATAAATCTTCTAGTTTGCTGTTTAACATTTCTGCCACTATTTTTTGTTTTAAATCAGTTAGTATACTTAGTATTTCTCCTCTAGATAAGTCTTCTGGAAAAAAATCTATTATTTTATCTAAATTTCCAGATAGAATACTATTTCTAAAGTCTGTTGCTCTTACACCAGAATTAGGAGCAGACTGTAATGCCAATCCTTGAACGTTATCAACATTATTAAATGTTGTTACTCTCTTTAGATCAACAAAGTCTTCTTCACCTCTTAACCCAGTTACAGCTACATATTCTTCTTCAGGGTTTTCTCTAGCATAATCTTTTGCTGCAAACATTGGGTTTTTCTGTCCATCTACTATTTCAACATTACCCAAATGTTTCATATAAATATTCCATATAGCAGTAGCTTCTTCTTTATCGATACCGTTTCTCTCTCCTCCGCCAATAAAAATAATAACTTTATCTATTTTAGGTTTATTATTAGAATTACCTTTAAATAAGTCAGAAGCTTTATCTTTATAGTCATCTTTAGTATATACTGTTCCATTATAAGAACCGTCGAGTAAAGATTTTACTACGTTAAAATGACCTCTATGAGGTGGTTTAAATGCTCCTGGGTATAATGCTATCATGCTAAGAATGATTGAACTTTACTATCTATTTCAGCAGGTGTAGAGTGCTGTAGTTTCTTTTGAAAGAGCGGTGAAAATAACATATCAGCAATACTATCTAATACTGCTTCATTATCTTTATCCGATTTTTCTTTTCTATCTCTATACTTTTTTAAAGCATCTCTAAGTTTATCTTCTCCTGGACCTGCTCCTATCTTCTGATAAGTTTTTAAGAATGCTTGTTTAAGTGCTTTATCCTCTGATCTATTATTCTTATCGTAATCTATATTTGCAACTGCTTTAGAGAATTCATCTTCTTCTTGTCTTGACATCTCTACTGGTTTAAAAAATGAGGATTTACCAGCTCCTGTTTTATCATTATATTTTTGTAAGTAATCTTTTATACCTATAGGACCGTTCTTAGCAGCAGTATTAAATGCTTCTATTTCTTCTGCATATTTATCTCCTCTATCATTTACATGTATAGATAAATTACCGTTTAGTTTTCTATTTAAATCCCCAATTTTTTGGTAAGCATTTCTCCAGGTAGAAAATACAGCTGAAGAATTTACATTACGTCCTCTTTCGAAATTAGATATATAAGAAATCATAGGGTGAGTATAAACCATAACCATATAAACTTTATATCCTAAGCTTAATAGCTTATCTAAAGTTTTATCAAACTTTTTACCGGCAGCGGTTGTATCCCATACAAAACTAGTCTTATTGTCAGCTGCAGCGTTAACGTCTTTCTCGACTTGGCTGCTGGCTGCTCCTAGATTGTTGTGGTACGGGTGGTCCGGATCCTCTACGTACTTGTCCGGGTTGAACTGTTCTAGACTGTCTAATGATAGTTGATTGAGTAGGTACGTTTTCCCTGCTCCAGCTCCTCCCGCCATTATTACCGCTTTCGGGCCTGCCGTAGCCTCTAATATCAGGTCTGATAGTTTTATCATTGTTTAATTGATTTGGATTGTTATACTCTCTTATTCTTATATTTTTATTTCCTCTTTTAAGTAAATCAACAGAACGTCTTAACTCTGTTTCATTATTTTCAGGTCTATTATATACTCTTACATTAGTATTATTATTACTATTGTTGTAACTTCTTACCTTATTATAGTTTCTTTGAACTATATCGTTATCGTTATATTGACTTCCTCTTCTAGTTTTAGCATAAGCTATATGCTCTCTATTCCAAATATGGAAATTGCTATAGTAAGGGTCCCAACTATTCCATCCCCAGCTTCTAAATCCATAAGGGTCCCAGCTATTAAAGCCTCTCCATCCATAATTAAAATTCCAGTCAAACCAGAAGTCGTATCTGTTAACATATATATCCCATGGTGAAAGATTCCTTCTATACTTAAATAAAAAGTTTCTGTTATAAAAAGAATAGTACCACCTAAGGTCCTGATTAACAGCAAACTGAGTGTAGTTCCATCTAAATTTGTCATCGTAATTAAACTTTCTATGGAGTGCAAACTCACTATCAATCACATCTACCTTTATACCTGTTGAGGTCACAAATGCTTTAGGAGTGTGATTAAGAGTAGCAACTTTAAAATTACCACAGCTAGTTAATAAAAATAGTACAAATAAAAATGTTATCTTTTTCATATAAATGGTTTATTATAAATAGTTAAACTTTTATTGTAGTAGGGTAACTATTATAAATCGGTTCAGTATTAGGGTTCTCTAACTGATATAGCTCATATATGTTTTGAAATAGTTTAAAGTTTTTCTCTATTTCATCAACCTGAAGTACTTTCCATCCTTTTCCTTGCATTACTCCTTTCTGTTTACTAGGTCCTCTACATTTAGCTTTGAGCCATATGATCCCGGTTCTTTCTATATCTACGTCTCTACTCTCTTTTAACGCTTTAGCATAAGAAGCTAACTGTAGATCATATGATTTATGTATACTGTTAGAAGTTTTAAGGTCCAATAGCCATACCTCTCCGTTAATCTTACAGACTATATCTGCAGTACCAGCATACTTATACTTGTCAGACCATACAAATTGTTCAGAAGATATAAGTTCAGGTTTATACGTCTTCCAAAACTCTGCAAATTTTAATATCATCTCCCATACTATCTGAGAGTATTTAGCATTACCGTAATCATCCATCCAGGAGATCTCTTCTCCTTCTACTAATTTTTCAGCAGCTTCATGTACTTGAGTACCTTCTTTACCTGCTCGTCTCATTATAAGATCAGCGTTATGCCCAACGTCTTTGAGCCATGACTCGAAAAACTTATTTTTGGGCATATATTGGAGTATAGTGGTTACGGACGGGTAGTATACTCCTTCGCTTCTCTTATAAACTCTCCTATCTAGAAAGTTTATTTGTTTTAACTCTGGATTAAAATCCAGCCTCTTTTTTTCATTCTGCTTGAGAATGTTCATTCCTTGTTTGATCATAGATCTAATTTGTGCATCATTAAGCTGGTTAAGTCCAACTCTTGTGCTGATTGAACGTGTTCTGTAAATAACTTAAAACCCATTTCGGAAGGGTCTTTATCTGGTAAGTTAATTAAGAATACTCTTTTACCTTGATTTAAAAATTTTTCTGCTATTTGTAATGCTCTATCTCTAGCATCTATATCTAAAGCTATATAAATATCTTTTGTATTACTTGTTAACAGCTTCTTATATAATGAAGTAGATACGCTCTTTCCCAGTATAGGAACAGCATTTCTACGTATAGCCATGGCGTCAAATACTCCTTCACATAGTATTACAGGGGTATTCCAGTTGATTAAGCTTTCAAAAAATACTATATCTTTTGAGGCTTCAGGATTCTTGTATTTAAAGTAGTTGCCATCGTAAGTTCGTGCAACAAAGAAATTGAGTGTACCGGATTCAGAATAACTTGGGATAATAACTCTTCCTCCATACTCTCCAGATGTGCAGTATCCAATCCCATATTTAACAAAATCATTATCGGTAATCCCTCTTTCATATAAATATTTTTTAACTAGGTTAGCTACAACTGAGGTACTAGAAGCGGAATAAAGGGGTTGATATTCTTTCGGTAGCTCTATTATAGATAGCTGATTATACTCCACTTGTGTACCTTTAGGAAGGTATTTAAGTATTTCAGCGGCTTGATCTTTTGGTGTTTTAAGTTGGTATAACAGTGAACGAATAGTTCTACCTTTAGTTTGACATACCCAACATTCCCAAGGATTCTTTCCTTCTTCGTTAGTAGCCATGTTAATTTCTAACTTTGGCTTACGATGATTACAAAAGGGACAATGAAAAGCATGATTACCTCTAGCTCTCTTGTAGCTTTTGCCCAATATATTTTCAATTGATCCTAAAAGGAAAGTATAGTCCATAACCCAGTCCGTATCTTAATTATAAGATAAGAACTTAACTTCGAATAAGCAACTTATTTAGTTAAAAGTTCTTTGATAGCACTCTCTACTACTTGTTCTAATACTTCTTGTTTATCAATATCCAAGTATTCTACAAGTTTATGAGAAATAATATTAGAAAGGTTAGATATATCTTTTTCAGATAGTCCTAACTCTTCTTTGTGTACTATTCTGTTATTCTCAAGGATTATTTTAAGTAACTTCATTTTATCTGTCTTTACGTACTATTCTAACTATTTCTCCTCTATCATCATCATCTACATGGAAAACTTCATAGTCGCCTATTTGCTGTCCATGGTACTTATCGCCAAAATCTAATAAATCTTGCTGAGTACCTTTTACGTCAATTCTTCTATGCTCACTACCAGGAAATCTTAAATCAAAAGATAGTCGAGGAAATTTTTCTGCAAATTTATTAGCAAGATTAATTAAAAAGACATCTTCTTTAGCTTCCGATAAAATGATGTTAGATAGTTTCATTTCGTTTTAATAGTTCTTTTATAATAACGTTTTTCTTTTTAGTCATATTTTTATCTTCTAGCATCTTCTTTAACTCTACTGTAGATGTTCCAGCTGTAGTAGTATGTTCCCATGACCACTTACTAGTCATCTTTCCTCTGTCATCTCTAACGTATTTTTTAACCGATGGTTTTAACTTTACTGGCATAACTAACAATCGCAGCAATTGCAGTTGCATGACTTATCACAGTTACAGACTCTACAATTACATTTCATATATTTTTACTTTTAAATTTCCTGTTCCTTTTAAAAGACGGTGATACGTCTCTTTTGGTATAAATAGTTTGTTTTCCGTTAATCTCTTCGGAATTTCGTTATCCATTTGAAACATCCAATCTGTATCATGCATTGCTTGAACTACCCTATCTTTTTTATCTCTATGCCATACTAATTCAAATGTTGGCGTATCAGAAGAAAATTCTCTAATAAAAAAGTTTTTACTTTTTATATCTTTATAAGGTTTAGTCATAATATTGTTCTATCAATATAAGAATTTAATTTCACTTTACCGTCTATTTCTTTAAGTAATGTTTTAATCAATTTTTTATTTTTGAACTTAGCCCATCCGTTTAGATGAATGTATTCATTTCCTTTTATTCGATTAGTAAATTTATAATCTATATTGAATTTATAACATAGAGATGTAAAATAATACTGACAGATAACAGTTGATACTATTAGCCCTTTTGGTATAAGCTGTTCTATAGGTTCTATATTCTCTAAATAATAGTCTCTCAAGTTATAATATGAATCTAAAAATAAATTCTTTACTGACTCATTATTAAACTGAAGGATTCCGACATTAAATAAATAATTAGGTATAAAAGAAAAATTACTAAACTGAGTTTGTATATTATGTTTTCTAAAAATATTAATAATTTTAAATAATGATTCTGTTTGCCAAGGTGAATCAGGAACGAATAGTTCTTTTTGCTCTAATATAATGTCTGCTGATTCTATAGTTTTTAGTTTTTTACTTAATATTATATCTCCGTCTATAGTAACTGCTCCTAGTTCTTCTTGAGAGTGAATATAAATCTTTAAATCATCAGTAATAATTAAATCTAAATCATCTACGTTTACACTTGTGTCATAAAATCCTTTTAGATACTCTAATGAATAAGAGCAACCATAAAACTTTACAGTATGTCCTAGATGCTTTGCTCTTTGCATAGAAACTTTATATAGGTCTAATACATGATTATTTTTATCTAAAACAGTGTACCTGCCGCCTCCATAGTCTCCTATATTCTTAGAAAAGCTAAATATTAGTTTCATATTAAATCTTGATTAGTTTCTATATCAAGAATTTTTTTTAATTTATTCACTATGTTAATTCTAAACTTAGCATCATTTTTCATTCTTCTTTTGTCCATCCATATATGCCAATACTTAAAACCTCCGTGAGACATTATAGAGTCTGTAGATAAGTACATTGGAGAGTATCCGCTTTTACTTTTTAAATTAGGATGCTCAGCATAAGAAAGATACGCTTTATCTTCTAAAGAAGCTACTTTTAAATCTAACTCTCGAGAACAGTAACCTAAAATTCCTTGATCTGATAGTAACCATAACCATTCGGGTATATGTTTATAATCTTTGAGTACTATCTTTAGATGATTTTCATAGTATAACTTTTGTAGCTTTTTATTATTCATAAAAACAAAAGATGTGTTAGGCATCATCATAAATTCATTAAAGTTACTTATTGGTACACCATAATCATCTAGCATTTTTTTAGAAGCGTAAAAATGACCTCTTTGGATTTCCCATTGAGTATGTACTAGATCGTAATTAAATATCCATTCAGGTAGTTCACTTTGTACTATAAAGTCATTATCTAAAAAAAGGAATGGTTGTTCTTCTTTTCCTATTGCTACTGACTTACCGCTAGTCCACCATTTACCTGCATTGTTAGTATTGTTATTATATTCGTTTAATGTATCTGTATCAATTTCATCAAACAAACTAATCATATCATGCTTTAAATAAAAGTCATAGCCAGTATCATCAGTATAGAGTTTAATTGGTGCTTTGAGAAACTTCCTTGCATTATGTATTGCAGCCTTTTGAATTAGTAGTTCGTAGTCTACCATACCATACTCTTTTGAATCGAGTATAGCTAATTTATCGAAGTTGTATCCTTCGGCATCTTTTTTGTAGAAATATGGTTTAGTCCAATTTACAAAAACTACTTTATAGTTCATCAAATAAGTTTTGATTCTGAGTCTTCTATATTGAAGTTTATGACTACTCTGTTTGACTTACCGTAAAAAGGTTTAACTGAATGAACTATATCAAATGGCCAGATAATAAGCATTCCTTTTTTAGGTCTTATAAAATGTGCAGCACCTCTAATATGAAACGAAAATACTCCGCTGTATGGATGGTCTAATATAGGTTCCCCATCTGAAATATAATATCCACCAGAAAAGCTTGTGGGTGTTTCTTCTCCTGGTTCCCATCTACAGTGGTTATGAGCATTGTGCCCTCTACCAGAATGAGGATCGTAATACTGCATCCAGCTTTCTGTTATTTTAGGTGATTGATTATTTTTTATTTCTAAGTACGATAGTAATTTTTTATAACCATTATTAATTCTATTGCGTATTATACCTACATCTTTATTTTCTATATCTAAAAAATTATTAGGAGGAGTAAAGAATCTGCTACCTATTGGACTATATTCATTAGGCTCTATCCAGTTTTCTTTTCTACTGTAGTTTACTTTATAAGAATCTATCCTCTCTGTATCTATTTGGTTAGGTAGTTCTTGACCCATCTGCTTTTGAGAGTCGTTTAGTTTTTTCATTCCTAAATCGTAAACTCTATCGTGAAGAGAATCGTCATCAAACACTTCGACCCAGACGGGTATTGGTGCAAGATAATATACATTTTTATTATCTTTCGATTGTATAAGTGCTTCCTTAAAATGCATAACTCTCTAGTTTATATATCTAGAGTTAAATTTATTGTTAGTTCAGTATCTTTTGGTTTCTGTAATGCTTGTGGAAGTTTTCCGACTGCTATAAGTTCGTTAGAGCCGTTATATAAACCTACTGTAGTAATGTATGGCTGAAATTCAGAACCTGTAACATTGTCAGCATATAGACCAGAAGGCCTTATAAACCTACTCCCAGAAGAATCGCTACTGCTTCCAGTATAGTATAGAATACTATTATTTTTTTGTGCTGTAGGGTTTTGAGTATGGTTAAATTCATAATCTGAAACCTTTAAAGAATAGTTGTAAGTATAGACCGGTACTGTTGATTTAAAACATACAAATGCTGGATCAGCAGAACCTGATAGGTCCCCGAAAAAGCTTGAGCTATAATGAGCAAAAGATCCAGTTGCAGTAATAATAACCTGCCCGTGAGAATATATTACATTACCAACGTGAGATGATCCTCTTAATAGGCTTCCTTCTCCATCATCTTTTAATCTATAGCTACTATTTGAAGAAGAGACTATTAAAGAGTTAGGTTGTATTTTAGTACCGAATAATTTTCTTGGTATAGAAATAACTAGACCACTACCAGATGTAATATCCATAGTTCTAGTTCCAGGTGCAAAAGAGATTTCTTCGTAGTTGTAGTAACTACCAGAGTGGTCAACATATCCAGAGCCAGTATCGTAATTTGAATAGTATAGATGTCTTACACTATAGAAGTTTAACCTTTTATTACTACCACTAGATGGTGCATAAGAACCTGTATAGTAATTACTGTTAAGTTCTGTGCTTTTTCGTAAATCTATTACTTCACCATCGTGATATCCATATTCATGAGCCATATTATTCTACCAGTATCCAGAGAAGTTTGAGCCACCTCCTAGTGATTTCCAATATCTTCCGATATTACAAGACCAGTAACCTGCTTTTGTTTTATCTTTTTTAGTAGAGCACTTATGTCTGGCAGCAAAAGAAGCTCTAGCTCCTCTCTTTTTTAATTTAACTGAAAGACCAGTATCTCCAAAAGAAACTTTTTTAACGTTTCCTTTTTTACTCTTAACGTAGACATAGAATTTTTTACTTCCACCTCTTTTAGGTTTGTTAAGTGCAACCTTTTTACCTCTGTACTCTGCTTCCGGTATGTAATCTACGGATGCTTTTAGCATTTCAAAACCATTGTAATCAAATGATTCGTTTTGTAAAGAAACTGCTTTTCTAAATTTGTCCATGTTTATATTACCCCCAATAGACTCTACTAATTCTTTAACTTGTTCAAAGTTAATCATTTGGTCTATCGAAGAAGCTTCATCGATTGTATTTTCATCTTCGATCATCTCGTCGATCATACATCCGATTTCAAACAGAGGGTTATACTTTGGTGATACCATCGGTAAATCAAGAGGTACTTTTAATCCATTATACTCTCCGTATTCTCCTATATCAGTAGTTTCTAATAACTCTTGGTCTTCCTCTGAAAGCTCTATCTCTTCGTTATTATAAGCTTCTCTAGCTTCTTTAAACAGTTGTATAAAGGCATCTGAGTTATAACGGTAGACATGCTCATGTAAGGAGAGTTTATTGTCTAAGTGGTACTTAAGTGATGGGTATCCGATTATTTCTTTTAGTTTAATCATAATTCAAAGTCTTTTCTATAAAATTTACCTAGAATATTATCGTTAATATAATTGTTTCTAGAGTCTAATACTTCATTTATAAATAGGTACTTACACTCAAAATATGTAAGCTGTTTCTTATTAGATACATACTGCAAGATTTTTTTAGTAAATGCTTCAGGTCCGTCTTGTTTTAAGAGTTCTTTGATTTTAAGATGAGAGCCATGATAATCTTTCCAGTCTGATTCGGTTATTACTTTTTGCTTTAGCGGAGTTCTACCTTTCATTCCTTTTTTTGCACGCTCTTCTTTTAGTGCTGCTAATGCTCTTTTTCCTAATCTTTTATTTCTTTCGAAGTATAGTACTTTTTTACCTATATATTTTTGCTTACTTTTAGTATGAGTTACTTCATATATAAAACCATAAGTGCCTTTTGGCATATCGTCTATACTGTTTATTTTTTGTTTTTTATACAACCACATATTATAATATAAGAATTTTATAACTAATTACCTAATCTATTTTAGAATCCGCAGATTAATCCGAATGAGAATACTCCGCTACCATTTGTATCTCCACCCTTAACACCGTTGGATATATACTCATTAGTAACTAAAGTAGTTCCATTAGTTTCATAAACTGTACAACCTTCAGTTAAAGTATCAGTAGTTAATTTTAGAGTTTCTCCTCCATCATTATTAAAGTCATCACAAGCTCCGCTTTCACTTACTGTAGATCGACCTACGGTTACACTATATAAAGTTAATGAATTACCAGTCGGTGTAGGAGTCTGAGTTGGTGTAGGTGTCGGTGATGCTGGAGTTGATCCGTAAGTACCGCAATCTCCGTCAGTAGTAAATTCTGAACCATTCCAGTATTTCCATATTTCACCATCAGAATAGTATCCTGCAGCAGCATGATCATCAGCTAGACAAGTATCAGCGTCATATAAAGTATCTGCTGTTGATAACTCTGTACTGTCAATATAGAATGTACTTGGATCATTTACATAATCATCACATGCTAAACCATATGTAGCTCCATTTCCTAAACTAACTTCAACGCAAGACGTTTGAGATGGAGTAGGTGTAGGTGTTTGAGTCTTAGTAGGAGTGTTTGTAGGTGTTGGTGTCTGAGTATTAGTTGGTGTTGGAGTAGGTGTAGTTTCTGTACAACAAGTAATTCCTGTACTTACAACTCCAGCTGCACTATATCCGAAGTAAGTATTTTGAGGACCAACTCCACAAGTACCAGAAACGTCTACATAACTAACATATCCTCCACCAGATAGTTTAGTTGTACCAATATAAAGATCATCTCCTATTTCTGGGTAACTATTACTTCCTCCATTAGCTACTGACTTAACTAAGGTTAAAGTTTTCTGTTTAGTACCATTTCCAATAGCTTCACAAGCTAACCCTCCAGCTGCATCTCCTCCTGATGTAGTCGTTATAGGACCGTTAGATGAGAATACATCTATAGAGTACTGAGCTCTCGATGGAGTTGGTGTTGGAGTTGGTGTATTTGTAGGAGTTTGAGTTTGTGTAGGCGTTACAGTATTAGTTGGTGTATTAGTTGGAGTCTGTGTATTAGTAGGGGTATTAGTAGGAGTATTAGTTGGTGTCTTTGTAGGCGTTTGTGTATTCGTCGGAGTATTCGTCGGAGTATTCGTCGGAGTATTTGTAGGCGTTACAGTATTAGTAGGAGTGTTTGTTGGAGTATTTGTAGGCGTTACAGTATTAGTTGGAGTATTAGTTGGAGTATTAGTTGGTGTATTTGTAGGCGTAGGCGTATTCGTTGGAGTATTAGATGGAGTTGAGGTATTAGTAGGTGTTTGAGTCGGTGTTTGAGTCGGTGTCTTTGTAGGTGTTTGAGTTTGAGTAGGTGTATTTGTAGGAGTACCAGTTGGAGTACCAGTTGGAGTTGGAGTTTGAGTTGGAGTATTAGTCGGAGTATTAGTTGGAGTACCAGTAGGTGTTGCTGTAGGTGCAGATTCCTCTGTTACTATTATATCAAAGCTACAGTCTAACGTAGGTGTAGGAGTACCTGTTGGTGTTTGTGTTTGAGTCGGTGTTTGAGTAGGAGTATTAGTTGGTGTACCAGTTGGTGTACCGGTAGGTGTTCCTGTTGGAGTATTAGTCGGTGTGCTAGTCGGCGTACTAGTAGGTGTTGAGGTATTAGTCGGTGTTTGAGTCGGTGTTTGAGTCTGAGTATTAGTCGGAGTCTGAGTTGGAGTATTAGTTGGAGTATTAGTTGGTGTTGGAGTATTAGTAGCTGTAGGTGCTGGTTCATCATCTACTTCTATTTCAAAACTACAATCTAGAGTCGGTGTTGGAGTTGGAGTGCTAGTATTAGTCGGTGTAGGTGTATTAGTCGGAGTATTTGTAGGCGTACCAGTCGGAGTACCCGTTGGTGTTCCTGTCGGAGTATTGGTCGGAGTGCTTGTAGGTGTTCCTGTCGGAGTAGCAGTTTGAGTTGGTGTGCTAGTTGGCGTAGGTGTATTAGTTGCAGTTGGTGTTGGTTCATCATCTACTTCTATCTCAAAGCTACAGTCTAATGTAGGTGTAGGAGTGTTAGTTGGAGTATTAGTAGGTGTAGGTGTATTAGTAGCTGTTTGCGTAGGAGTTGGTGTGCTCGTTGGAGTTGGTGCAGGTTCGTCATCTACTTCTATTTCAAAACTACAATCTAGAGTCGGTGTAGGAGTATTAGTTGGTGTTTGAGTTGGTGTAGCAGTACTTGTAGAAGTCGGTGTTGGAGTAGGAGTATTTGTTGCTGTTGGAGCAGGTTCGTCGTCCACTTCTATTTCAAAGCTACAATCTAGAGTTGGTGTTGGAGTATTAGTTGGAGTTGCAGTACTAGTAGGTGTTGGAGTTGGTGTTCCAGTTGGTGTTGGATCTGGTTCATTGTCTACATCTATTTCAAAGCTACAGTCTAATGTTGCAGTTGGTGTAGGGGTATTAGTTGGAGTGTTAGTTGGTGTAGGTGTACCTGTCGGTGTATTACTAGGTGTATTAGTAGGGGTACTAGTAGACGTTGGAGTATTAGTTGGAGTATTTGTAGGCGTTGGAGTATTGGTTGGAGTTCCTGTTGGAGTATTAGTTGGTGTTTGAGTTGGTGTTTGAGTTGGTGTACTTGTACTAGTAGGAGTTGCTGTACTAGTAGGAGTTACTGTTGGAGTATTAGTAGGAGTAGGTGATGGTAATATAACAGGTATATTGTCACCAAACAAGTATACATTATTACTTATATCAGCTATCTGTTCTTTTTTAGCTTGCTTATAAACTATGAGTGATGATATGTTGTTACTAAATCCCATTAAAATCCTCCTTGACAGTCATAAATATAAATTACATCTCCAGGTCCGTCTCCTACTGTATCGTCTACTCTTAGGAATGAATTTACATCAGTTCCTGTAGCTGAGCTACTATCGAATGCATAATAGGTATTAGGTGATGGTGTACAAGTATCATTTGTAAATACAGTCATAGTTCCTCCTCCGTCTAAATAAGCTTGAGTTGGAGGCCATGAACCGCTGTAGTCAGTATATAATACTTGAGCTATAGTTTCCATACAAGCTCCATTAAAGATAGTTTCTAGAGAAGCACTAAATGCTGTAGCATAGCATAGTGAACTATTACTAGGAGTTGGTGTTGGTGTTGAAGTACCTGTAGGTGTTTGTGTAGGTGTTACTGTAGGTGTATTAGTTGGTGTTTGAGTTGGAGTTGCACTATTAGACGGAGACGGAGGAGTACTTGTAGGCGTACCAGTCGGAGTATTTGTTGGAGTACTAGTCGGTGTACCAGTTGGTGTACCAGTTGGTGTTTGTGTAGGGGTATTAGTTGGAGTTTGAGTAGGGGTATTAGTTGGAGTTTGAGTTGGTGTACCTGTCGGTGTAGGTGTTGGTGTAGGAGAAGGTAAAGGAGTAGGTATATTATCTCCAAATAAATATACAGTAGCGTTAGTACAGAACTTTTTAGACGCTTGGTAGTGTGAAATTACTAGATCTTGTTGTACTAGTTTTTTAAACGCTGAGTATGAAGCATTTTCATTAAATCGATTCTCTATATTTTTGAATGAACTCATTCATTAATAATCAAGCTTGATACGTACTAATGCTTCCTTTGTAAAGTCTTTTAATAGTGGACGTGATAACTTTGATACTGCAAGTAAATCGTTGTTGTCATTATAAAGGCCTACAGCTGTAATATATGACTGAGGTGAATCAATCATACTGCTATGTCTAAGTTCACCTGATCCTGTTATGTTAGATGGGTTAGTTGAGTAATTAAATTCACTGTTTCTTGCTCTTACAAACACGTAGTTAGAAGATACTGTCTCTTCTGACCTAACGGTAAACTGTCCGTTAGTAGGTGCTTCTAATTTATCATATATAAGAGCCATATTTTCAACAGCAGGTGCACCAGAAGCTGTTACTGAAGTAAGTGCTACACCGCCGCTACCTACTGGTGCGTCTAATGCTTTACCGTTTAATACTATTAATCCTGTATCAGGAAGAAATAAACCATATGATCCGTGTGACTTAGAGTTTCCTTTAGCTGCTGTATCTTTAGGTGCTGATGTTTTTGTACCAGCTGAACCGCTTATTATTTGAAATACTCTACCTGCATCTGTAAAAGTTTGAGTAGTTACTTCTTTACTATTATCAGTAAGGAATAAATCTCCTATTCTTAACGTTAGTGAACCAGGAAGAAGTTTTTCTTTATATCTAGCTCTCTGTATAGATAGTGCATAGATGTGAGTTACATCTGTACCGTCAAAAGATAATTCTATATCTTCTGAGCCATTAATTAAACTTCTATATTGTTTATATATTATACTACTTGGTGTATTTCCTGCTACTGATGGGTTGAGAGGTCCTGATCCAAGACCAGCTTTGTTTCCGTAAGCAATAGAAAATTGAATTTGAGAAGAATCATCAGTTACAATCTTATTGTATACATCGTAGAAATAATTTCCTGTTTCACCGCTTACTTGTGCGGAAGAAGTAAAAAAGTTCTGTAAGGTTACTTCATTACCGGTCCATGCAGGACTAGAAATCGAGTCAGCACTTATTACTATATCTTCGTTATCGAATCTTTTGAATGACATATCTTATTAGTTGTTTACTTTAATTATAGTTACGGGAATAGTAATTCTAGCTCCTGAATCTCTACCTACTAAGGTAAGTGTTGTTTGTAGCTGAGTTCTACTACCGAATAAGGTATTAACAGTTGTAGCAGTAAGGTTAATTGAAGTACCTATTACTGTTTTAGAGACATTAGTACCTGCTGTTGTTACTGAGTTAAGTCTTTCAGCTTCTTCTGTGTTTACTCCTACACCAGAGAAATTAGATACTACTCTTACATCTGCAATTGTTGCTGTATACCCTGCTGCTTCAAAAGTAGAAGTTGCTCCTAAATAGTTTAGAGTTTGAGGAGTTATAGCTAAAGAAGCTCCTTGTTTAATTCTTATAGCTGAATATCCTGCTTCTAGTAATGGAAGTTTAGATGTTCCTCTTGGTAGAGTAGCTAACTTATACTTCATAATCTGGTTTTCATCTGGAAATGCTTCTAGTATTGGCATTGCTTCGATAGCTTCTCCGTAAAACGAAGAACCAGAAGGGTGTGTTGTGTTATAAAGTGTGTAGTCTATCTCATCATCAGATAAAGCAAATTGAGTAATCTTGAAGGATCCATCTCCTCTTGCTAAAAGCTCTCTTCCTTTTTTTGTTAAAATTGCGTCGACTGTTACGACTGCGTTGTTTAAGTATCCCATTTTTAGTCTCTTTTATATAAATATATGTTTATTATGTTTTATTTATGTACATATAGTACCTTTACTGATAGCGTATCCATCTTGGTTAATATATACAATAGTTCTGTTTGACTCAACAAAAACTTTTCTATCTCTCAAAGGTATTATTTGATTACCGTTTAAAGTAAATATTCTACTTCCAGATGTAGGATTAACTCCGTAATCTTCTGCTTCAGATGTAATATAGCTCTCTGGAATGCTAAATAGTAAATTCTCTAAATTTCTATCAGCATCTGACTGACTGCATATAAATTGATTTTCAGAAGAAGAAACATAAATTGCAGCTTTTATTTCTTTAGCATTTATTGCTGAGTTTATTCCATAGTCGGTAATAGATGTTTTTGCACCGCTATATCTACTGTTCACTAAACCAATTTGTTCATGATTAGTTCCTTGAAATTCTGCCAGTGCAGCTGTTCCACTGTTAATAGCGTCTATATTAGCTATTTCTATTGCATCATTTTTTTTGTCTACTTGAAATATAAAATGCGTAGTTGCGCTTTTTTCTGAGTTGTTTTCTATAGCTTGATAAACACTTTTAGAGAAACCTGCATCATTAGGAGATGGGTTAAATCTTGCTACTTTATTAGTAAATAAAATTGCATTATCTGTTAAATCATTAAAATAGAAAGAAGAAGTTACGCTACTGCTAAATTCAGGAGCTGAGGTTATACTAAAAGGTTCTACTTCGAAATTCCAATACCTTCCTTTATTTTTAGCTGATATAGGTATTATAGTTCTTGTAACTCCTAATATGTCTGTAGTTACTGATATCAACTTTGATAATGAGTTTATAAGATCATTTTCACCTTTATCTCTAGTACTAATATTGATAGCTTCAACTGTATTCATAGTTGTTGAAGATTCTATAAAAACTAATATATGCGCTCCGTAATCTAGTGGAGATCTCTCGATAAAGTCTTGTTTAGTTCTCATATTACTTTTTTACTATATTAAGATCCTTCTGTGATGGTTAAGTTAATAGATATAATACCGAGAGAAGCATCGAAGTCAGAAAGAGTATAATTTTTATTTATATTATTATTAGAGCTAAATATATCACCTGTTGGTGTTACATCTAGATGAGCTGGATCATAGTTGCTCCATTCTATAGAACCTACAGCTATTGCAGTTCCGTTTGGTTCAACTCTAAGTACATTTACTACTACATCGTCGTTACCGCTGACGTTATAAACGTTAAGGTCTACAAATCCTGATCCGGCACCTGTTAAGTTACCTGTTTGAATAGAAGTATCAAATGGAGATGAAGAAGGAGATGCAGTTATCTTATATTCTATATCTTGATTATTTTCCTGTACGCCTATGTCTGTGTATACTCTAATTCTAAGTCGGAACGAACCAGCCGTACTAGGAGTAGGTGTTTGAGTTGGAGTAGGTGTAGGTGTATTACTAACCGGTGGTTGCTCTGTCGGTGTAGGTGTTGGAGTCATAGTAGAAGTAGGTGTAGGTGTTGGAGTAGGAAGAACAGCAGATGAAGATACATAAGCTATATCAACTATATTTTCTATTGCATCAACATACTTAAATGAGTTATCGATATTTAATTCTCCGTTTGTAATAGTAAATTCACTACCTGAAAATTCTCCATCATATTTAGCTTGTTCGTGGCTATGTAGAGAAGAAGCTGCGAATCCTCCTGAGGTCATATAAAACTCTGTATACGAAGATGAGTATTGATTTCTAGCACCAAACGATCCACCTTCACTACCTGTGGTAGCTTGTATACTTATTGACTGAGAAAATTCATTATGCCTCTCAGTAGTAGGTTCAACTTGTTTAATTTTATTTCTTTCTAATAAGTGAGGTTTTACGACAAGGCCGGTATTTACATTACTTCTTGCTGGTAAAAAATCTACTACGGTTTTAAATAGTAGGTTATCATAGTATTTTAATAATCTAGAAAATGCATTAAGATTATAACTATTCAAATTAGTTACGGATATTGGAAGATATTCTTCTGCTTTATCGGTTAAAGCTTTATAGCTACTTGAATAAGCATATCCTGGATCTCCTAATATAGAGTCTATATCGAATGAAGCTGCACTCGAAGACGTTATAATTATATCGTTTAGTTCATCAGTGGGAGAAAAACCTACCTGTATAGTATTAAGATCTTTTGAGTATTTATCACTGTCTTGGATAATATTAACGTATCTAGATAATGTACTTCCTTCAATACTACCGGTATCACTAATTCTAATTTTACCTAATGAAGACGTAGTATATTGTAAAGGACCTAAGTTATAGCTTCCTGACAGGCTTCCACCTAGCTGTAGAACGTTAATACCAGAATGTGAACCAGACGAATAAAATGAAGGTATACCAAAAGTACTTAATAATGCTCTTACTCCTCTATCTGTTCCTTTACTTTTCAATAAGAGAGGTAAATTGTGATAGACTCTCTTGTAAATCTGTTTTCTGTAATTTTCTTGAGATGTTACTGTATTCGATCCACTTACAACCTCTATCGGTAATGTTGAAGAATTTCCTTCACTACCGGTTAAGTATGCCTGACCGGTAAACATTTCAAATAGTTCCTGGGTAGATCTGTTACTATTGTATAGTTTGACTCCGAAATTTTTTAAAGCATCATCAATAAGATCTTTAGATATACCAAAGTCAAGTCTGTTATCTGAGTTATATTTATCTGTAACGTTCTTGGCATAGATCCATAAGTTATCGAAATGTTGAGCTACCATATGAATAAAGGTAGTATACTTTACGTTGCTAGGATCTTCTCTTAAGAATTCTGGTACTGTGTTTATAAGTTGGTTAGGATTAGTATTATCAAAATCAGAAGCAGATATAAGTTGGCTGTTATACCATGATCCTGTTGCAGATCCTATTACCGGTATATATGGTTTATCGGTACCTGTTTTTGGCCAACTGTAAGAACTAGATTCATAGTATAAGAATCTATCGTAGTGGTCAAAGTTAGATAGTATAGTATTAATAAGACTATCGTAATGCTCTACACTTTCATTAGAGTAGTTACCAGCTGAGCTTATATTATTGCTTTGAGATTGGTAGCTATTAATTAAGTCTAATTTATATTTAAAGTTTCTTAATCTCTCTTCTGCTGAACTAAAGTTAATAAAAGAGTTATAGTCGGAATGTTCAATAGATAGAGAAGCTCCTTTTTCTTCAAATAAAGATTTAACTTCGTAATAAGAATTAGTAACTGGGTAGCTAAATGCTTCGTCTATACTTAAATATTGAGTAGGGCTTGAAGTACCTTTACCCTCCTGTATGTTAAAGTTAGGACCTTTTAAGTACTTAACTTTAGGTTCAGTAAGTACAACTTCTGAATCTACTCTATATGCAATTGAATCATTAACTTGAGAGTTAATACTTAGTTGCTGTTTAACTTGTATATCGCTAGGAAGCTGGTTGTAAAGTTTTACTACAACAGAAGTGTCTTCTTTATAGTCTAATGTATCTATATTAGTACAAAGTAAAAGTCTATTCTTACCTAAGTTAAGATAGAATGTTTCAGCGTCTGATTCAGTTAGAGAGGTTTTAATTTCTGCTGTACTAGTTTCTACTGATTCTTTATTTGCTCTGGTGGTAATTAATCTTATCTCTTTTCTATCAGGAGATATTTCTTCTATAAAAAACTTTAATTTAGAATTATCTTGAGTGTAGTAGTCGTTTAAAAAGTTATAATAAAGGTATACATCGCCTGCTTCATATCCTCCTAGTTTTACATCATCTTCTGTTCTTAGAGTTAATGTAGATAAGCTATCATTTAAAGTAGACTCACTATCTTGATTTGATCTAAAGTTAGTATAGTTGTTTATAGACTTTAGTAACCTACCGTCTAAGGTATAGTAATGAAGCTCTATAAAGTTTGAAAACTGATTAAAAGTACTGTTAACTTTAAAGTCCTGTAGTAGCTCGCTATCAGCAGAACTAAAGCTATCTATCTGAATTATCTCAGAAGGTTGTACTGGTATAAAGTTATAATTATACTTCATTAAAATTTTCTATTAACAGTCAGCTACAGTTTGTACCTGTCCTCCTGCATTTACTGCAATCGATTTAGTTTCTGGTCCTGATCCAAAGTTTCCGCTATAACTTAAATAATTACCGTTAACAGGTGACCCTGAAATTTTAAGTACATCGTTTACTTCTGGGTAGTTATTGCTTTGTCCATTACCGGAGTCTTTATGTATATCTAAAGTTCTATTATAAGTTCCATTACCAACTACACCGCATGCTGTTGATGCGTCTGCATCTCCTCCACTAGTAGTTAAGTTACTACTTACTGAGAAGAAGTTATTATTACTAAAGATAGCTAAGTTTGTAGGTGTTGGTGTATTAGTAGGTGTTGCTGTAGGTGTTGGGAATACCCAAGTAGCAAATGCTTGTTCGCCATCACATGTTCCGTTTTCTACTTCTACGATAGACCTTGTAACGTCGTTATCGTCTATTCTAACATTTATTCCTGCATCCAGAGATGCTTTTGAAATGTTGGTAGGTGAATTAACGTATCCACCACTTCCGCTTAGGTATATAGAACCTGAGGACGGATTACCATTTGCTAATGGAGCTTTTACTATCTTATAAGTAGTATCTGATTGGTGTGCGTTTCCAAAATTAGCTCCGTTGAAATCCTTAAATTGTGCCATTTTATATTGTATTTACGTTTGAAAGTTCTTGTTCTAGTTCTTCTATAGTTTCGTTTGCTTGTAAAATTTGTTCTCTTAAATTAGTTATTTCGTCAAGAAGAGGCTGTATATCGCTGTTATCTTTTTCAAAAGTTACTAGTTTAGAACTCTCTTCTATTAGAGTAGTATGCGATGAATCTCCTTCTAAAGGAATATCCATATAAAGTTTATTATATAGTCTAAATAATTCAAAGACTGTGTCAGTTTCTATTTCGTCAACAGGTTGAGTAAAAGTTGTAAACTCCCTTGAAATTACTTTTTCAAGTTCGTTTTTCTGTATAGCAGTTTTTTGTATACTTATCTTTTTAGCCATTTCTAACAACTTTAAAACTTATATTATTATCTACGACTGTATTAGTTCCGTCTAATTCTGTTTTTATTAAAACTCTATAATGTCTTTCTGGTTGAAGACCATCCATATGTACATCAAAAAAAGGTCCTGTCGCATCGCAACTTATCTTAGTATAAGAGGTATCAAATGGAATAATCATTTCTTCTGTAAATTCATCTCTTATGCCCCAGTATGATGCAGCTGGTAAAGCATAGTTCGTAGTATAAGAAGAACCGGTAGTAAAAGTTCTAGTAGGGTACTTAGGACGTGCTTTTAGTCTAAACCTCTGTTTTCCTTCATCTACATACTTTCCTTTGTTATTAGTTATATTAATAAAGCTTTCGTCTGTATCAAGAAGTGAAAGTGATCCTGTAGAGTATGAACTATCATCCCATTTAAATTCAACGTAAGGAGGGTATATAGTATTAGTATCGTTACTATAATACTTAAGACGTGTATAAGAAGAAGTTGAAAATTCTAAACTATCTTGAAGCTTTACTATATAGCCGTTATTGTTTATAGATTCACTATAATGAAGCGTAACAGCATTGGTAATATTAATGTCTACATCATGATCGTCTCCTACATTATAAAGTTTAGAAGACTCTAAATTAACACCTGCAGAACCGGTATACCACGCTCCTCCGCCTCCGTATCCTAAAGATCCTACTGGACCATATGAACCTGTAACTCCTGCTACAGTAGCGTAAACTGGGGTAGACCATTTAGTACTATCTGCATCAATATATCCTGTTGGAAAAGACCACGCTACTCCTGAGTTATCAACGGGGACATCTCCGTACTTACCTACACCAGGTGTGTAGCTATCATATACTGGGTAAGAATATAAAGTGTAAGCTTGAGGAAGTTCGTATGCTGAAGCTAAAGATAAATGTAGTGAAGCAGTAAAAAGGTTAGCTCCTACTTTATCATTTATAGTTGACTTAATGTCTTCAGTTTTTACTTTTACTATAATTCTAGAAGCCTGCCCTACTCCTGCTACAGGGTAGCCTCCGATTTCATTTATTTCATCTAAACCAGCGTTACCTGTAATATTTTCAGTGAATATAAAAGTATCGTTTTCGGGAAAAATTCTATATATTGCCATTTTATATAATTGTTACTCGTCCTTTAATGTCTTGGTTAGGGTACTTTATTTCAAAAATACAAGGATCATATGATGGGTACACTGTATTATTTTTTGTAGCTCCTTCTATATCATAAGCGTAAGCTGAATAAGTTGCACCTGTGCTGTCCTGTTTGTTAGTTATTTTTAAATTTTGTACTGTTTGTACGCCTTTTACTTTATCTAGCAGGGTATAAATACCTGCAATATTAATAGATTGATTTATACTTCTCTTATCAATATTAAAGAAATCTTTTAATGCTACGTTACATTGGTTAATAACATCTCTACCAGAATAATTAGGTCTTAAGATTATATCGTACTCAATACCAATGTTAACGATAAAGGCATCTTTTATGTTTACAGAATCAGATACCATGATATGCTCTGATAGATAAGTTTTAAGGTTATTTTTTAACTGAGAAGATGCTGTGATAAGTTTCTTATCTTTATCATAAGCTAGTACATATAACCCTAAAGCAAAAGGATTATAGTTCTCTACCGTATTAGGATTAATATTACTGCTTAAAATCTGTTCCTGTATTACTAAAGCTTTAGCTACGCTTCCAAATTGAGGCGGTAGTGAAAGAGCTCTAACAGCATAATCATTTAATGTTACTGTTCTACTCTGTTCGTTAAAAGCTCTTAAAGAATTTTCTCTTAACTCTTCTACACTATCTCCGTCTCTTCCACCTTCTGCTGCTTTTGGATTAGTGAATGTTAAAAAAGCACTTGATATTCTAGAAGAATCTCCATTTGCTAGTACATTAAAAGATATAGTATTAAGAGTATCAGCAGGTATATTTGAGCTAACTCCTCCTCCTTTTAAGTATCTGACGGTTAGGTTAGAGTCAGGAGCTACTCCGTAAGATTTAGTATGTAGAAAATTAGAAGGGTCATATGCTTTATTAAACTTATCTCTTACATTACTACTTCTAATAGTAGTAGGGTCGGGAAGTATAATTGAGTCGTCGCTATCGTTAGTACCTGCTCCAAATTGAATCTGTAGGTTTCCGTTAGAAGTAAATCTACTTACAAACCTTTTAGGTACTTTTTGTATAGCTAAATCACTAGAAGAAGAACCAGATACAAAAATAGTATCTTGTCCAAGATAATCTACCTCTGTCCATTCGTTACCTTCTGCGTCTACTATATCTAGTATACCTACAATATTAGAGTCCTGTATGGTTAAAGTTTTAAACTGTTCTACAGAATCTATAGCAAAATTAGTACTTACTATTTCACTTGAAAAAACATCTACGTTTTTAACAAGTTTATACTCTGACGGATTGCCACTATCTAAACTATGTATAGTTACTTCGGTAGGATCGTAAGAGCTTGAAAATTGAAAATCTACCCTACTGTCAATTAAAAATTTAGTTTGAGATGAATCAGTAGATGTAATGATAGAATTTTGAGGTATAATAGCAGCTTGATTCCATTTAGGTAAGTATGGACTAGAAGAATTAGCTTGAATAATTTGAGTTATCTGTAGCTTGGTTGATGATACTCCCGTAGTCTTAGGTTTGTATCCCATCATGTATGCTAAAGAGTATAAATTTTTAGGGTCTTTAGCGTGAGTTAAAAAAGTCTCTTGAAGTTGACTGTCTTGGTAGAAGGATAATATATCTCCTACGTAAGATGCCATTTCTATAAACATCATACCTGGTGATGTAGGAGAGAAGTCATTATAGGTATTAGGGAAGTAATTCTTAGTATACTCTATTAGCTGTGATCTAAAGTCATTAAATCCTCTATTAACGTATTTTATTTCTCTATCTTGAGCCATTATTGATCTATATTTATTAGGATTTCGTCTTGAATACTAGAGTTTATAATTTTATATTTAAGGTATACTCTAAGTGTATTATTATCCGGGTCACCGGATATCTCAAATAATGTTTTTTTAACTCTAGGAAAAAATGTCCCTATTTCTGATATTATACGTGCTTTCAGTTCTATAATAGTATCCTCAGATACATTATCAAAAAGTAGCAACCTTATATCAGAGCCAAATAAGGGATTAAGGTATCTTTCTCCTTTGTTTGTTAAGAAGTAGTTAATCAGGTTAGCTTTGATAGCTTCTTTAGTAGTGTAGGTTGTATTAAAGACAGCGTTACCAGAGAATGGTAGGTTAACACCTACACCTACTGATGTTCTTATATCTAACGGATCTTTTTGTTCAAACCTTACTATCATCTGTTATCTTCCTTGTCTATCTTTTTCGTATGATTTATCTAATATAGACTTTGCTTTACTTACAAAATCTAACTTAGAGATATCTATACCTGGCATTGGTCCAGAGTTTTCTGTTAATCCCATACCCGTTGCTATATTAGAAGCAAAATTTGGTTTCATAGGTCCAGGATTATTTATCATGTTATTGTAATCTTGACTAGACATTTCTTGTCTTGTGTTTTCTAGCATAGCATCTAGAGAAGCACTCTTACCAGTTGACCATCTTTTAGGTTGGTTTTTAGGTACCTCTTTGTAGGTAGCTTGCTGCGGAGTACTAGCTATTTTTACTGCTTCGGAGATTACGTCTTGTAACTCTTCCTTAACAGCAGCTCTTACTTCTTCTCGTATGATTTTTCTTAATTGATCGAGTTTCATATATATAAATAGTTAAGTTATGGAAGTTGTTTATTATTTTTTTTACATTACTCTGTTTATCTGGTATTGGTTTGCACCAAACTCTCTTAATTCGTTTCGTATTTCATCATCATCAAATCCTTTAGCGACTAACTGTCTATACTTTTTCTGCACTTCTGGATATCTTCTGGTTATTCTTTTAGGTTTACTCGGCAGTGGAGTAGGAGTGACTACGGGTAAAGGAGTAGTGGTTGGACTAGTATTTGTCTCGCTACTGCTATCTTCTTCTATAACATCTAAACCTAGCTCTACTGTAGCTCTTTTCTTAAATATATTTTCTATTGAAGTACTTGCTGATTTTTCTACGGTAACAACGTTATTTGTTTTTAATTGATTGAGTCTAAATTTTACTTCCTCAACTAATATTTCAGGGCTACTAGCAAATGATTTAGGGCCTGTTAATACAGTTATTCCTCTAAAGTCTATAGCAACAGCTTGTCTTCTAGCTGAGATAGGAGGTGAGTCCGGATCTTTTAATACTTTTATTGTATATGTTTCTCCGCTCTCAGATATAAAGGTGATTCCTTTAACATATATATCATCAGTTTTAGATTGAACATCGTCTATTATTTTTCTTCTTTCTTCATCAGTTAAATCTTGTTTAGAGTAACAGGCATCTATTAATCCTTGAATTATAGTAACTATAGCTAAAACAGGTGCTATACTATTTTTTGTTGTTATTACAGCAATTTTTATAGTCTCTTTTACTTCTTCTAAATCTTCTAGTCTTTCTTCTGCTCTTCTAATTCTCTCTTCTAATTTAGTTAAGTTTGTTGTTTTCTTAGCACCAGTAGGGGTACCGGTTGTACCTGTTATAGGACTAGCGACGAAGTCAGGTCTATAATGAAACTGTATGTCTAAATATATTTGCAATGCTAATATAGCAGCATCTAATAATATGGGAAGTTTTTCTATTCTATCAATTACTTTTTGCACTCTACTAAGAACAGTTTCTATAGCATCTAGTTTCTTTGTAAGAGCTTTAAGCTTTGGAGGTGGTGGACAGGTATCAGAAAGTTCAGATAAAACGTCATTTACTATAGAAAAAACTCTAGCGATTACAAGTGCTCTAGCCATTCCTAAAACAGTTATAGCATACTCTGCTAGCTTTGATTTTATTTTCTTCTTAAATGTATGTGGCATTACTCTGTATATACTTTACGCGATTTCAATAATGACGCTCCGTTAGGGTTAATCTGTTGGTCTAATTTCTGCATAGCAATTACTACTGAAGGACCTATAAGGTTAATATCCGGTATTGGACCTCCGCTGTTCTTGGCTTTAGATAAACCTTTACCTATATCTATCATAGTGTCTAAAAGAGATTTAAGGAATAATTCTAAAGCTTCTCCTTTTATAACAGGCTGTTGTTCAGTCCTTTTAGCTTGTTCGCCAAGGTAGATCTTTTTAGCATCTAATCCAATATAGTCTTCTGAGTCAATAAATGTCTGTTTAGATGATATACCTAGAGAGTTAGTTGCTGTAAATATTATATCCTCTTCTGTAGAATTAAAAAATAGTCTACCGCTATTAAGTATAATCTGTTTACCTTCGTAAGCATCAGAAAGAATAGGTCTAGTTTTAGCTCCTGCAAATTTTACTTTTGACTGTTTAAGCGGTATAGTGTGTTGAGAGGTTAGGTATATAGAAGAGTCATCTTTGTTTATATCTTCTACGTATAATTCAGTTACTTCTAACTCTTCATGTCCGTTAGTAAGGATAGTAATAGGCTTTTGCTTATTAGAGTTATTAGTTAAAGTATTCATAGGAGACTTAGCTCCTCCAAATCTAATAGAGTTACCTAACCTACCCTGTATAATAGTGTCCCCGTTAAAAGGGTAAAGCGGTCTAACTTTACTATTTTCTTCATATTCGTATCCAGGAGCATCTTCATCTTGAGGTTCACTTTCTTTTTCTAAAGGTAAGTAATTTATATCGTTATAAATTCCTAATATAGAAATATAGTAATCATATTGAGACAGCTCTTCTGACTCTCTTGGGCCTTTTACTAGCAGTACTACTTCATTAATAAGAGGAAGTGTATTATTAAAAGAGTTAATAGGAAAAGCATACGGTAGAGTTTTAGTATCTTCTACGTCGATAGATTGAGTAAGGTTTACATACTTAATTACTCCTATGCCGTCTATAGGTTTAAATTTACCTGATGTTATTTCAGGATGGTTTTTATCTAATATAATATCCTTTACTCTTACCGGTATTATATTATCGGCAGATATACTGTTTATACTAGATAGGGGGTTGTTAAATTGCATCCTCTCCTTCTTCAGGTTTTTCTACTTCTTCTATTTCGTTTTCAATAGCTTCTTGTTCATCTAATAAGTCTTGAAGATCAGAAAAGTCAAATTCACCTGATTCACCTTTTGCAGCTGCAGCTTCTATTCGCTGGATTACTGTAGCTAGTTTAATTAAGTGTTCATCGTTTTTTACTCCTATCTCCATATACTCTTTTATCATAGGTACAATTAGAGTAGCATCGCCAATATTTTCTATAAGTGGTTTAAGTTCTCCTATTAGCCCTTTTACCTGTCCTTTGGTTTCTTTAGAATTGTCGTATATTTCAGAAAAAAGATCAGATAACGTTTTGCCTTTAAATATTTCTTTATCTAAGCTCATATAATAGTTTTATTATAAATAGATTATATGTAACTATTGTTCAAAAGTCCTTGATCGTACATCTTTTGGTATATAGCGTACCATTCTTTTTTAAGTACGTTTACTACTTTAGTCAGAGTAGGAGTATCGCAATCTGTCATTTCTCTTATATAAATGTAAAGTGCTTTCTTTTTAAATATTTCTATATCGTTTCTAGTTTTGAATACCACGAGAACAGCATCAGCTATCTTTCTATCAGAAGGTTTTTCGAAAAGCTCGTCTAATCTTTCGTACATATCTGATATCCAGTTATCTAGAACTAGTATAAGTGTTTTTCTATTTACTGAGTCTATATTACTACCTGGTTCATAAGATTCTTCCATTTCAGAGAACTGTCCTATTCTCTTTAACTTCTTATAGTTCTTATTATTGTAGTTAATTAACCACCTTTTAACAATAGTACCGAAATAAGAATATGCTTTAGCTCCATTTGTAGGATCAAACTTCATTATCTTGTCTTCTAGTAATACAGCAACGAGTTCGTGCTTTAAATCTTCTATTTTGTCTACATCTGTATAGTAGAACTTAAAAGTATGTATTATATTTTCAGATAGTTTATAAAAAGGGATGTAGATGTGATCAGTAAAGATTTTGTTTCGATAGTCTTGATCAGTAGACTCATTATATTTTACTATGTATTCTTCAGTTTCTTTTGTAAAGTAATTAGCTTTCGCTTTTTTTCTTGCCATAATTTTCAGGGAGCATATATCGGTTTAGCTCTTTTTGTACGTTTTCCATTTGTTTAAAAAAATAACCGACCTCATCGTCTGACTGAAATGTACCTTTCTGATCAAGATTCTTTAGGTGCTTTTGACCTTCGCCTACGGCGTTTGATATATTTTGTAAGTATTGTACTTGGTCTTGTACAACATCTTCATAGTTTTCTACTTTTCTAAGTAGATTATATACAATATATGATAATATTCCGGAAAAAGCAACTAGACTTCCGAGAATTACGTAAAATAATGTTGGATTTATTTCCATTTTATGAATTTATAAGTTTTTTAACATGTTTGACAGGCCGTCTGATGAGTTTACCCGTCTACCTGTAGTAGATTTAGTTTTGGTAACTTTAGATTGAGTATTTCCTCCGGTATTTAACCACATATCGTACTCAACCTTAGAGGCTAAGAAGTCTGCTGTGTGTAATACTGAGATAATAGAAGTTTTTTGTCTAGATGACTGTACGTTACTGAAAAAGTACGCTTCATTAGCTTTATCAAACACTCCATCATGGCATCTAATAGCTAAAAACTCTTTTTGACTTACTTTTATACCAAATTTCTGTAGGATAAATAAAGACCTGTCGGGGATTAACATAAAATCCAAGTTAGGATTAAAAGTATACATCTCTGAAAGCTTATCTTGTCTCCATTTATCAGTCTGAGGTATGTAGTTGGGTACGTCTCCATCTCCAATCTTACCTAAATCGTGGAACAATGCGGCAAATACCAGTTCTTCTTCGGTGAAATCAATAGAACCACCCATTTCTTCGTATAACCTAGACTGTTTTACCGCAAATTCCACTACTCTGTTAACATGATCGACATATCCTCCTGCAAATGCATTATGATACCAAGTTTTTCCACTAGCAGGTGCCATAACATATGTATCTTCCATATGATTAAGCATTGAAAGTATGCTTTCCTTACGATCTCCTATATAAGTATCGATAATCTTAAGATGCTTTTGGTAGTTTTTAGATATTTTTTCTGCCGATAATGCCATATTATATTAATTCTTTATTATATTATATTATTACTATTAATTTATACTTATATTAACTTATATATTATATAATATTTTATATATTAATTAAGATAATGTTTTAAAAGCAGAAAAGCAACTATTTTACAATAAATTTTTCTAAATACTTAGATTTAGTTACTGAACTTGCTCCTGCATCCCAATTTACTCTCATATAAATCGTAATAGTATCACCGATCATCTGTGGAATAAACGGTCCTAAATAACGTCTAGTAGTAAATTTATTATTTTTTTCTCTAAAATACAACTCTGTACGTTGAGCTATATTAACCTCTATACCTTTGAACTGAGTAAGAGCTAGATCCGTATAATCAACCGGTAAAGGGATACCTGTAGATGTAACTGGTCCAAACGGAGAGTATATAGCCTGCTGTATTACTAACGTATCTCCTATCTTCCATGAAGTATTACTATCGAACTCTGCAGTTACTACCGATGAATTATTATATTGATATTGAGGGTTAGTTTTATCTGCATGAACATCTACGTAAAAGTAAGGTAAATACTCACCTGTCCAATCTAACTCTACATGGTAATAACCGTTACTATCTTTATCTCTATGAAACTCTATATAACTACTACAATCACCGCTTTCGCAAACAGCAGGTAAAAGGGGTTCGGGTGAGCATGAGAGGGTAAGGTAGAATATAAGGCCTACGGCCGCCGCGCGAAACGCGCGAAGTTGCCACGAAAATTTTTTACTTATCATCTTTACCAGTATAACGTTCTCCTAATCTTTCGATTACAGCCTTCGCTTCATCTACAGTCATTCTAAAGAATTCCCTTTTATTGTTAACTCTAAAGGATTCACAGTATCTATGAACTTCTTGTTCTAACTCGATACCATTGTAACAGCCAAAGGCCCAAGCTACCTCGAAGTCTTGTGCGACTCCGGTAGAAGCATTTATCTGCTTTACTCTCTTAGACGGAGCATTCTTAGTATAACCTATCTTAACCATACCGGGTATAGTAGGATTGGTAAGTACATATACATATTGTTTAGACGTATCTGGTGTATATGTGAGTCTATTAGAACGTGCCGTATAGTATGTAACGTCTTCCCATCCATCTTCTGCGGTATATCTCTCTGATGTACTGGGAGTAATAGTATAGAATTTAATTGGGGAATCTGTGAAGTCCTCAGTGGCTTTGATTAAGCCTTCAGCTTTTTCTTTAGATATTCTTTGTATCATATATATAACCTTTATTTATACCTTAAGATAAGAAAATTATCTCAGACAAACAACTTATCCACAGTTATCTCTTGTACTGTTTTTTCATATAATACATCTATAGTCTTTTTTATTAACCCACATCTTTCATATTGTTCATATTCTTCAAAAAATATCCTTAGATCATCTAATCTTAAAATGAGATTTGGAACATCATATGAATCCCCTATAGTATATACTCTATCTTCTATTGCTTTTAAATCTAATCTTTCAAGATAACCATAAAGTTTATGAAAATACTTATATTTAACAGTAGGTCTTACTCTTTTATACTGTGTTGGATTGTTTTTCATATATAACATATCCATAACAGCATAGTTATCTATACCTCTGGTAACCATATTAAGAAGAACATAAGGATTATTAAGAGTATTTTCAACTCCATGCTCTTTATACACTTCTTCATCTCCTTTTTCAAAGAGAGAAAATAAAGAATGTGGGTCTAACTGTTGCATATACCATAAATAGTTCATATATTGTAATATAGGTTAGGTTAGTATAGATGAAAAAACTAAGTGCAGTAAAGATTACAAGGTTTTTTAACTATTTGAAGCAGTTTAACCAAGGAATTCTAGATAAAATTTTAAGATCTACTATTAAGCTCCAACAAGAAGATAAGATTTTCTATGATTCTCCTGCTTTAACTAGATATCAATACATTTATAAGCATATGGAAAAGAAATTTACTAAGAATACCTCTATTATTATACAAGGTCCTGTGTATGATAGTGAGTTTGTTACTAAAAACTACCGATACTATACTGATTTAGGGTATCAAGTTGTGGTATCTACTTGGGATAGTGAAGGAAAATGGCAAGAAGCTATGCTACCTGATGATATTTTAGTGTATTCTGAAGGAATGGAGTATAGATCTAGGGTAATCGATTTTCGTCATCCACATTTTAGCGCTGAAAAAGGTGAGGATGTATTTGCTTCCTGTACTAATTACTATCAAGCTCTAAGCATACTCAATGGTTTTAATCTTATAAAACCCGAAGGTAATGTAATAAAGATTAGAACTGATGAATTTTACTCTGATCTAAAAGAAATTGAACAGAAACTAGATCAAATGACGTATCCTCAATTCATCTGCGGTGATACTTTTGCTATACCTGGCGAACAGCCATCGGATCATATTATAGCTACTACTGGTCAAGCATTATACGATACCTGCAGGTTAATTGTTAATAAGTATAGGAGTACTATTATGCTTACCAAAAGAAATTGCTTTGATCCATACAAAGAAGGGTACACTATCGAAGAAGAGATCTTTAATGCATTTATTTTAAGTACTGGTGTTTCAACACATACTTGTGATATAGAGGATATATTCGACCAATACTGTGTTATTATAAAGAAAGAAGATTTTGGAGACTATATAATTAAGTGGAATACTCAAAATAAAGTATTTACTAATATTAAGTAGATGCCCGACTATACTATTCATAGAGGATTATTTAGTGTTGAGTTCTGTGATAGAGTAGCTGAGACATTTAAAGATAATTCTACATATGCGCCAAGAGGTGATTGGAATGCATATGATGTTAGTAAAGGTCCCCTATATACGGAAATTCTTGAAAATTTTTCTCCCGTGATTCCCTATAAATTTAATGAAAAGTGGATCAATATAACTGAATACAATAAAGGTGATAGTTTAAGAAACCATAGAGACATGGATTCAAGTTTAACCCTAGTTTCGGAAATCAGAAGTGCCAGTAGCGGAGGACGTTTTATCATTAATAAGAATACCTATATAGAGCTTAATAAAGGAGACGTAATAACGTTTAATGGAAGTAATATAATGCATGGAGTGGAGACGGTATATAGAGGGAGTAGGCTATCATTGAATATGTGGACGTATCCTAATACTACTAAGATTATATAAATATATAAATATATATTACTATATACTTAAAATCTATAATTTTTATGCGAATAGGTCTGGAAGAAACACGCAGACGACCAACCCTTTAGGGAACTATACTGTCACTGTTATATCACCTTTAGGTCAACCTGCCGGAGGAGTTACCGACTAATTCTTGGATGGGAGTAAGAAGACAACTATAAGGCCTATAATAGAGAGACCTATAACATATATTGGATTGGTAAGAGCTATATGTAGCCCTAGTACTAATGCCTCTATAATAAGACCCATTATGGCTACCAGCATTACTATAACGCCTATGGTACCTATTGTATATAATATATCCTTATTAAGCTTCATATGTAGATATTATATTATCGTACTGAGCTTTAGTCTTTATCCTATGCTCTTTCTTTAACACCTGAGGATTATAATGCCACTCTATACATTGCAATTGATGTAGGAAGGACATCTTATTGATAACCTTTGAGGGTATAAACTCTGTCATCTGTACGTTTAAATCGTTAACTATGTCTATTGTATTCATATCTATAACCGTTTTAATTTACCTTAATATATGAATAATATCTCGAATAGGCAACTATCCTAAGCTTTTTACATTATCCGTAACGGTATCATTTATCTATTAAGAATACGGTAATCA
>Ga0228648_1000031_pt1 | contig 29168 bp, 29 predicted proteins | sample 60DmetaG_FD_190073 | JGI IMG/M metagenome (GOLD analysis project Ga0228648, IMG submission 190073) | Seawater microbial communities from Monterey Bay, California, United States - 60D | ecosystem: Environmental > Aquatic > Marine > Coastal | place: USA: California | collected 2016-11-12
TAATGGTAAGATAACTCCAGCCCAGTTTTCACCTGCTCCAGCAGAGAAAGATGCTCCTCCTCCGTGTCCAGATGTGTTTGCTTCAGCGACTACTTGTTTTGCTTGATTTTCAAGGATAACAGCCATGTTGTTTTTGACTTTCTCATCTTTGATTCCCTCTAACAAACCAGAAGCACTCCACTTTTCAGCAAGTTTTACAGAGTCAGCTTGCATACTTTTGTAGTTGTTGCTGCTCTCTAATAATTGGTTTAATTCCATGATAAATAATAGTTATTAGTGTTAATTTAATTAATAATTCCGGCTAATTTTTGCATTCTTCTTACAGTGTCAGATACTTCAGAAATTACTTCTGGTTTAGCAGCTGTTGTTCCACCGGCTTTAGAAGCCATGCCTAATTTAGTTTTTGATTCTTTGATAGTATTAGCAGATTGTTTTTTACCTACTACACTGTCAGAAACAGTTTCGAAAACTAGTTTCACCTCTTTAACGCTCTCTGCTTTATCAAAAGCAGCGATAATGTTAACTTTTTGACTTTCTGAAAGGTCGTTCGACTTGAAGATCTTGTTAACGTAAAGTAATTTAGAATTCAATAGATTAACCTCGTTAAGGTCTTTCTTCAAAGTTTCAATAGTTTCTAAAGCTTCCTGTAATTCAGTTGTTTCTTCTGAAACATCTTCATGTTTTTTGCAGTGCTTTTCGTCTACTTCTTCTTCTTTAATGTCTTCTTTCTTACCTTCGTCTTTGTGGTCTTCTTTAGCCTCTTCAACGTTTTCGTCTTTGTCGTCGTGTTTAGCTTCTTCTACTTCTTCTGAAGTTTCAGATTCTAATTCTCTAAGAAGTTCATCTAAATCGATTTCTTCTTCTTCTGCTCCGTCGATAGCTGGTTCTTCGATAGCTGGTTCATCGCCCATGCCTTCGATATCTCCACCATCTAAGTCATCACCTGCAGGAATCTCTTCCTCTCCGTGACCACCTTCTTGAGCAATAATATCTCTTACTATATCTTTGAACTGGTCAATAGATAATTTAGAAATATCTTCGTCACCGTCAGGCATATCGTCTTCGACAGGCTCTTCAGCTGGTGCTTCGATTTCCGCTTCGTCATCAGATTCTTCTGAATCATCCTCGGCTTCATCTTCTTCAGCAAATTGTGCTGGTACTTCTTCTGCAAGTTCTTCTACAGCTTCATGCTTTTCGTCTTCTTTAGGAGCTTCTTCGATAGTTTCATCTTTCTTGTCATGTTTTGCTTCTTCTACTTCTTCAGATGTTTCCATTTCTTGAAGTTTAGCAGCTAACATGTCTTTTAGATGAGGTGTCAAAGACTCTTCTAAAGCTTCCTTTGCATTAGCAATAGCAGCTTCTCTTACAGATTTAGCTTCAGCAATAGCTTGCTTAAATAAATCTTTACTCATTGTAAAATTGTTTGTGGTTTCGTACGATTATTGAAATCGTAATATGAAGTTAATAAATGTAATTGATACAGTATAGTGACTGTATATTCTTATATAAATATATAAGTATTACGAAAACCTACGACCAGCTAGTTAAAACTGGGAATCCGTCACTACCGTCTCTAGTAACTGGTGGGGTAGATCCTGTATTACCAACTCTATATAATACTGCATGGTCTTTATTACTAGCCGCTCCAAAGTAATCTCCTGATGTACCTGATACAATTAAGAAGTCACCTGTAGTAGGTTCTTCTTGGAAAAAAGTTCTACCTGTATTGTTAAAGTACATAGTACCTGTGTTTGATGCATAAGTCTGGTCTGTGGCTAATATAGGTATATGTCGATCTATGACGTAGTCTGGAGAAGATCCTCCTGCATCACTAACATAACCAGCTATATACTCTTTAAATTGAGAAGCTGAGTAATCGTAAATAGGGGATGTTAAGTATCTCCTACTACCTGAACCTGCAGAAGAAGAGTGGTAGATAGATGTTTTAGTAGTCATCGCAGTAAAGCTACCGCTAAATATTTCAAAACTCTCACTAAATAGAGTAGTATCACCGTCTCCATTAGAAATAGATCCTGTATAATTATATGTGCCTAACGTTAATGAACCAGTTATAATTGCTTCTGCTACAGTATCACTAGTAAACGAAGCTGATAGATTAGCATTGTTTGTTAAACTAAAGCTAGAAGTATTAATAGTATCTCCGTAAGGGTCAGAGAAAGTAAATCTAAATTGAGAGCCAGAAAGTTGAACTCTAGTTTCAAAGAAAGATCTATAGGTAGTTGTACTAACTGTTGGTTCAGGATTAGGTTGACTTACTCCTGCATTTTGTTCTTCTCTTGCTCCTTCTTTAACTGTATTAGCAGATCCTCCTAGAGGGTCTCCTGATTGTAAGAATTTCTGAATGTCTACAACGTTAGGTTGTTGGTCAAATTTATTATAAACTTTTGGAGTAAATTGATTACTTCCTAAAAGTCTACTAGGTTTTTCTTTATAGCGTTCTATAAGTTGTTTCTTAAACTTCTTTTTTTTGAACTCGTCCATAGTAGATTATGCTCTTAATATATCGTTGATAAGATTATTTACTTTATCGAATTTATTAGCTTTAACTTTACCTTCTTGTAAAGCTACTGGGTTCATAAAAGCACCGTGTGTAGAAGGATTAGATACAAAGTCCCAACATACTAATTCAAAGTCAGGTTGTACTTCTAATTGTCCTTCGTTAGTCTGGTTTACTGATCCTGTACCTCTAGATGAGATACCAATTGTATGTCCTGCTTTAACTATTTCTTTTACTATATTACCTGCAGGTGTATTTAATAGTTCGATCTTACCCATTAGATCGTTTCCTTTCCAATAAAGCTTTTTTACTACATGAGACGCATTCTTTAAAGACACTACAGGAGTTTCAGGATGATCTAATTCTCCAAATGCATTTCCTCTCTCTACAAACTCTTTAACGTATTTAGAAGCTTCTCTTTCTAATATAGCTTTTGAATATACTCTACCGTTTTGATTCTCCGCAACTGCTCTTTGCATAACACCCTCAACTTCATATACTCCAGGTCTTTCTTTAGACTCTCTAAGTACTGATTTAAATGGGGTAACGTCTACTAATAGTTGTGCCATATTATTTTTTTTCGTTTACACCAAACATTGTCTGTTTTGGTTGTTCTTCGATATCTCCTGCTGCTCTTGCTGCTGCAATGTCAGCTGATGAAATTGTCTTTACTTGAGGTAAACTAATATCTCTAGCAGATAATTTTCTTACTGGGTTAAGGTCTCTAAAGAAAGCTGATTCTATGGCAGGTGCTAAAAATGCCCCTACTTTCATTCCATCAGGAGTTTCTATTTGTCCTATCTTATCCATAGAGCTTTGAACTCTTTCTCTTACTTTAGCAAAATAACCTTCCATATCTGTTACGATATTTTCTAGGTCATTTATTACTACTTGCATACCTTTATAGTCTCCGTATTTGTCTCCTATATCAGATAATTTAGCTGTTGCAGCTTCTTTAAGTAAAGATTCTTTTACAAGCTTTTTTATAGCTTCTTTTAGCTTTTCTTCTTTATTATAAAAAGATGTAAATCTAGCAGTGTTGTTACCACCTTTCTTTTTAGCTGCTCTTGCTGCATCTCTTGCTGCGGCTGCTTTAGCTCCAGCTTCTTTATGTCTATTAGGATTTTGTCTATCTAATTCTTTTTCTCTAGCAGCAAATTTGGCTAATGATGCTTTAGCTGCTGATGTATCTATTTCTTGTTGTGGTTCTTTACCCATCGCTTTTTTAATAGCTTTATCTTTAGCATGCATATAATCATCTCCGTCTACATCTCCGTCTCCGTCATGATCTTTACCTTTCTTTTCAGATACTCCTTTTAGCTTGATAACGAATGCTTTTGCTATAAGGTTAGTAATATTTCTATCAAAATCATCGTCATCCGTATCTCTCATGTCAGCTATAATTTCTTTAGCTTCTTCTCTACCAACAGGATGTCCATCTCTTTCGTATCTTTCAATCACTTTTAGAGCATCTTCTACAGTTTCCGGATATCCTACTACTTGTATGGTATCACTAAATGCATCAATATTTTCATTTTTTACTGCGGATTCGTGCATTCCTTCTAAATCCTCTTCGTCCATTTTATTACCTTTCAAGTCGATAGCGTATCCATACCCTTCTTTAGGTCCATCGCCGTCTCCGTAGTCTGAATATATTCCGCCATTAATAAAGTATCCGTTAGGATATTTTTCAATTGACATAATTCTACCGTCATCGTTAGGGTCAAAATCTCCTTTTTCGTATGTTTTACCTCCTATTGTAAGCTTCTTTAATTTTTTAGGTTTGAAAGAAGGTTCTTGTTTAGAACGTCCAGCTTTAGAAGCTTCATAATGTTTGGATTGTAAGTCGGCAATTTTTTGAGTTTTACCATCGTTTCTATCCTCTACTGTGTCATTTAATTCAACTCCATCAACAGACCCGTCATCATTATATCTTATTTCAGCTTTGTCCAATCCTACTTTTTTAGCTAATGCTAATAACTCTTCGGCATTTTTCTTGATTTCTTCTTCTGAGTTTCCTGATATAGATAGCATTTCATCTATCCCTTTAGCTTCAAAATTATATGTATCTGTTGCATCATCTCTATTGATAGCTTCAAATTCTTTTATAAAGTTTTCCCACTCGTCTAAGTACTTTACATCGTGAGCGCTAGAAACATCGTATTTATTTTGTATTTCTTTTTCGTCTTGCTTATAAGATTCACTTGACATATAGTCTTCTAATATATCATCGTACTTACCTTCGAATGCTAAGTGAAAAAATTGATGTTCGTGCTCATCTATTGAAAGTCCGTCTGTTTCGTTTTTTACTTTAGTATAGTTACTATCGTGATCTTCTTTTTCTTTTCCAAATCTATTAATATTCATAACTTCATCTGGCTCTTCATCTATAATAGCTTTCATTGCATCTACCTTACCGGCTGTTTTAGCAGCATCTTCTCTTTCCATTTCTCTTAGTCTATCAGCAGCAGCTTGTAATCTACCTACATCTATTCCTAGCTTTTCAGCTAAGTCATCCATTTTACCTTCTTTAAGCATTGTTTTAGCTTCTCTTAAATCAGCTTTTTTAAGTCCATTAAATGTATCAACATCTTTTGCTCCTCTCTTAGTTTCAGATGGTTTATCATGTTTGTCTACTTTAGAAGATTCACCTGATACAAGATTAAGGTAATGCATTGGGTCTTTAGTCAAGTTTGTCTGAGCAGCACTTTTTGCAGAATCATAGTCTTCTAACTTAATATTTGCTCCTGCATGTACTTCAATACCTTTTGACTGAAGTTCATATCTAATTCCTCTTTGGAATGCTTCATCAGAATAAGGTAAACAATCTTCAGCATATTCTGCTTCTTTTGCTTCTTCTACAACTTCTTTCTTTATCTCAAATAGTAAACCTCTATTTTTAAGAATTTGAACTGAGTCATCGAATCCGTTGAACTGAGTTATGTGTTGTGGGTGTGTAAGTCTCATTTGTCTTACAAATTCACCTTTTGCCATATTACCTTCTAATACGGCTCTGTACTTTTCTGTTACTGTTACTTGTCTCATTTTTTATAAATAATCAAATCCTTTAGTATGTGATGGTCGTTTAGGACGACTAACCTGTTTGAAACCTAACTTAGTTAAAGTTTTTTTAGCTCTTGTTGCTTTACCGAAAGCTGCAGGTGTTGCATAATTCATCCCATCTCCGGGAGTAAATGTAGCTGTTCCTCCAGTTACGTTTGCTTCATCTAACTCTTGCATTACTTCTCTAACTAACTCTCTTAGTTTAGTACGGGTCATAATTTATTTAACTCGTTGACTAGTTCGTAATACTGCATTAAATTTACTAAATGAGTATCTTTTACTTTATCAGTAGGTTTAAGAGGTTGAATGCTCTTAGATACTTCATCTAATTTTATCTTTATAATATCATCAGTTACTTTATCTCCTAATTTCTTTACTTCTTCAGAGATCTTTTTTAATTCTTTATTTACTAATGTAAATAACTTTTTACTTGAATTAACTGATGTAATAAATTCTTTTAAAATATTCTTTTGTTCTGGTAATAGGTCTATGTATTTCTCGTTAAACTTTTCTAATAAAATTTTAAACGTTAATAGTTTTAAATCCTTATCATACTTACCATATTGCTCTATAAGAGAATCTTTTACATCTTCTTCATTTTGCTTCTTAGATGTTAAGTGTTCTAAAAGAGTAGTTTTATTATTAATTAAAAAGCTAGGGTCTACTAAATTAGAATTATTCTGTGCTTCTAATAAACAGTATAAAGACGCTAATGCTTTATAATCTCTTACATCGACGCTAAAAAATTCGTCAATATTATATTTACTTTTTATTTCTGATATCAAAGCATACTTTTGTTCTTTAAGTATTTTTTGATTAAACTTTCTCGATACCTCAGTAATAGTAGAAATAATAGTTTCTGCTTTAGATTGAGATACTGAGTTGTTCTTCACTACAAATTCGTATAGCTTATACTCTTTAGCTAAAGTAGTTTTACCGCTATAGTACTTTTTTAATATTTGAATTGCATCTGACTCTTTACTTTCAAGTACATCAGAAGCGATTTGCTTTACAAGCAATTCATAGATTAATCCAGTATTGCGATACTTTGAATGTTTTATCCTCATTGTATACGTTTACTATATATAAATATGTATTAATTCTCTAAATCTTTAATATTGTCTTCGCTCAACATCTTTGCTTCTTTAGCAGAAGATTTTTTAAATACAATATCTTTAAAGAGTTCTTTGTTTCTAAGGTAGACTGTGTTAGTTTTAACATTTTCAGCTACTTTATCATTATCGGAGTCAAATCCACCGTGCATTCCATGTACTCCTAAAGGATCTCGTCCTCCCAATGCATCGTTAGTTCCATATATAGATGCTTTTTCTGTAGGTCTTCCACCTTCTGGTCCAGGTTCTCCCCATTTAGGTGCTTCCTCATATCCTTGAGGTACTTCGTCTTGACCTGCACCTTTTGCTGTTGGAGTAGCTCTTCTACCGTACATAGAAGCTAAATCATGTGGAGTACCGTAAGTAGCACCAGACTTAGCAGGATCATTACCTTCACCTTCTATTTGAGCTATTCTAAATGCTCTCTTAGAATCTTCTCTAACTAGATCTCTCATCTCCATATACTTATCTTCTGATAAATCAAATATCTTTTCATATATGTAATCTGAAGAGAATAACTTAGAGTCTTTCATTTGAGCAGCTAAATCTACCTTTTCTTTAAGTAGAGCTATTTTCTCTTGTTCGAATATAATTGACGGTGTAGTTAACTTAATTTCAAAGTTAGTTAAACTTTCACCAGAGAATCCTTGAGAGTATAGATGTACTAAAGCTATTTTAGTTAACTCTGATTCCATTATCTTTTGTATTCTTTCTACTGTTCTAGCAAACCTAATGTCTTCAGCTGCTAAAGTAGCTTTACCGGATAATTCTCCTTCGTACCCAAAATATGCTTTTGGAACCTTAAGAGCTGCAAACATCTTCTTTAATAGATAATCTACGTCATTTGTTCCATCATAGTCTAAACCTTTAGTAGTTTCTATTCTAGTTGAAGTATCACCTCCTCTAACAGGTAGATAGAAATCTTCCATCATATTCTGCATATTGAAACGCAAATTGTATTGACCATCTTCTCCTACATAAGGAGTCTTTTTCATCTGATTCATGGTCTTTTGCATGAATTGCTCTACTTCATTAGGCGGTACATTACCGACATTGATATAGAACATTCTCTTTTCAGGTGCTCTCATTATACGATGAATTAACATCGCATCTTCCATTAATGTTACTTGCTTGAAAATCTTTCTAGCAGGTTCTATATAAGATCTACCGTAAGGTAGGTAAGCAGTATCTGAAATTAACCTAAAGTGAGCAACTTCGTAATTATCAAAGTCAACTACTCTTCTATCATTCTTTCTCTTTGGTAAATAATTAGGGTGTTGAGAAGAAGCTAATCCATCAGGATCTAATTGAAATATTACTTTTGCAGGATTCTCAGGATCTTCACCTTCTCTTCTTACCATATGATATACAGTATAAGGTAGTACATTATATATACCAAATTTCTCTGATATCTCTAATTTTAAGAAAAAGTCTCCGTACTTACACATTTGACGTGTCCAAGACCATAGGTTAAATTCTATGTTTAGAACGTCGTAAAATAAATTATAAAGTACTCTTTGTATATTTTCGTCAGAGGATTGTATTTGTAGAATCTCTCCTTGATCATTCTTTACTGTAGCTTCATCAGCTATAATATCTAAAGTAGAAGCAATTAATGGATCAGTGTCCATTGCCTCATAATCAGAGTATAACTGAATTCTTAACGTTTGGTAGTTAAGATTAGGATTAAAAATATTTTTGTTGTTATAGATATAAAGTCTACTAAATCTATCTACTAAAGAGTTAGTTTGGTATCTACCAGTCGTTTGTATCTGATTTACATCAGCTATCTTTAGCTCTCTACCGCCTATGTTCCTAACAACTATATCGTTAGAAAATAATCTTCGTAGTCTGCCAAATAAGGATTTGTCCGCCATTAATGTACGTTTTTAATAAATAGTCTATTTTAATAACCAGGAGATATCTTCTTCGCCTCCAGGTGTCTTTATAAGATAAGGATTATCTATCGGCTTTCCAACTTTCATTACAGCTTGGTTTCTAGAATTTAGATTAGAAAATGAAGATAATGAAGCTCTTGCTAGGTCCATACCTTGTTGTCTGAGTCTTAGTGCAGTATCTCTTACATATAGAGCTGTTCCAAAACACATAATTAAATCATCATTGTACCTATCTTGTGCTTGAGCCTTTCCATTTTTCCATATAAATACTCTCATCTCACTCAATAGTCTCTTAGATTGAATCAAAACACCTTTATCTCTAACGTATTCGATCATCTTTGCTATAACTAGTGGTCTAGTTCTAGATGACATAGTAAAGCCAGGTACAAGTTTATCTCTTTCAAACTTAGTCATATAGGATTCTACTGTGTCTCTATTATTAGTTGGACTGTAATATAGATTTCTATATTCTCTTTCCATAATTTGCTCTATGGTAGCCCAGCCAATGTTTGCGTTCTCTACTACTAATAGTGCATCGTTATATTCAGCTGCTACTCCTACTAGTACATTACCGAAATCTTTAGGTGATATTTTACCTTTATATTCTCCTACTTGATTACATTCTTCTATATCGAATATATGAAATGCAGAGTAATCCGTTGCATCTCCTCTGGCGACATCTGCTACAACCATATATGATTTACTATAGTCAACTCCTTCCCATATCCATAAATTGCTATCAACTCCTCTTTTCTCCATAGGATCTTTCTGATAAGTTTCATCATAAAAAGTCATATCTTCTGGTTCAAATACTGTATCACCAGAGGATAAGAAGTCACAGTCACATTCCTGTCCTGCCATTCTAGGTCCTAAATCCCTATCTTGCTGTTGTCTCCACTCTTCGTTTCTTTCAGGATGTACCGTCCATGGTAATCTTATGGGTAAGAAACTATTTTCTCCAGTCTCTGCTTTCTCCCATGTTTGGTGAAACCAGTTACCTATACCGTTAGGAGTAGATAGAGCCATACATTGACCCCCCGTTGCTAGTGTTTGTTGAGCAGCAGCAAAAGTTTCTTCAATGTTATCAATGAAAGCAGCCTCATCTATTACTAGTAGCGATACAGCTTCCGATCTAGCAGCATCTGCGTTAGAAGACTTAGCTTGTATCTTAGAGCCGTTCTTTAGTCTTAAAGATAGTTTATTCTTTTCTACCGATCTTAACCTTAGCCACTTTGGTAGTTGGTCATACATAAAGATAACCTTTGTTACCAAGTTACGAGCTGTAGCTTGAGTAGTTGCTAATGCTAATACGTTTTTATCCTTATGAAATATCATTAACCAAAGACTGTATGCTGAAGATAAAGTAGATATACCTAGCTGTCTAGATTTAAGAGTAATTAAATATTGTTGATCTTTAAAGTGTTCTAATACTTTTTCCTGAAATGGATATAAATTAAAAAGAATACGTCCACGAGTAGGGTGCTGTATATAACAGTACTTCTTCATAAAGTATATAGGATCTTTAGCGCACTTTAAGTATTCTTGTGCTACTATCTTTTTAATATTCTGTGCCATAACTTATTCTTCGATTTCTAAATCTTTATAATCTATAATTAAAAGACTAGCTCTTTCAGTTCTATTATTAAATCCTTTTGATGGTACGGTTCTAATAGTTATACCTCTGCCTCGGTGTCCTTCTAATCTTGTAGCCTTAGAAGCGTTTTGTTCAAATCTTATAATAGGTAAATCATCTTTACTAAAATGACTATCATCTGTATAATTAGCTGAGGTTGTAATTGTTAATTTTCCGTTATCGAAATTAAAATCAGCATCACTAAAGGTTCTTTTTACTATCGCTGCATTATCATTCCCAAAAGCTAAAGTTTTATAATCCATTCCAGGAGCTCCAGTTACATATATGCTACCGTAAAATTTATTATTTTTAGGATTTAACATTTTAAGTAGCTTAGGATTCTCTTGATCTACTACTAATTTTAGATTTTCTGTTCCTTCTATAGCTGGTTTTAATACTGCGTCAAATACTTTTCCATGAGTCCTCATTGCTGATGACCATCTAAAAGGTCCGTCTTTTTTTATCGAGATAGGATTAGGTTTACCGTTAAAAAGTTTTATATCTGCTTTTAGATTATCTCCTGTTTCTCTTCCTACTCCTTCAGCAGACTCTACTTTATTATAAGTTAAATCGACATTATTACCAGATTTAAATACAACATTTATAGCTCCACCTTCTACTCCTATTCTTTCGTTAATTTTTCGAACTACTATATCTTCATTATCTAATCCAGCATCTCCAACAGATGTTTGGTTCTTATGAATAATCTCTATACCTTCTGGTGTTCTAAACCCACCACCACTTGAACCAGTAATTTGATCTTTTTCATATCCAAGTTGCTGTAAAGCTGCAAATATTTCTGCTCTTTTTCTGTCTGTATATACTATTATTCTAGTTTTTGAATGAGCCTTTATCTCATCATCTTCTAAATTTAACTTATCAATAATATACTTTGCTATTTTTTGAGCTTCAGGAGATAGATAATTGAATTCTTTTTTAGCTTCAGATAAATTAAAACCAAACATAGATTCAAATAAATCTATATCTTCTTGATTATCCAAGTCAGGATATCCTTTTTTGGTCTTATAGGACCATTCTAATATGACTCTATCTATAAGATTCATTATGCGTCTGGTTCTTCTCCTGCTTCAAAGTCTACAGGTTCATCTGATAAATCAGCTCCTCCTCCGTCATCTGCTGCTGGAAGGTCATCTGCTCCTGCATCGTCTCCTCCTGCACCACCTCCGTCTCCACCGGGAAAGTCGCCTCCACCTCCACCACCGCCGCCGGTGTCAGTGTCTGCTGGTTCTCCTTCTCCTGCTCCGCTCATTGGTGCTTCTCTGTATAGTACTTCTAATTTATCTAATGCTTGTTGATATTCTGATATGTTACTTAGGTAGTATCTTTTACCTAATATAGTTGCTTGAAAGCCTTCACCCATCCATTTTAAGGTATAGTCTTGGCCGTTCTTTAAGTTTACTCTAAAAGAGCTAGGACGAGGTGATACCCAGTCTATACTCTCTACAAAGTCTTTGAAGTCTTCTGTTTGTAATTTTATAATAGCTGCTCTAACTGTAGGAAACTTCCCTAGTATTTTATCAGTAGCATCTTCTAATACAGTATCCTCTGGAGCATCCATATCTGGAGTTTCTTCTGGTGTAGGTTCTTCATCTTCTTCAGCTTCATTTTGAGCTATCATTGGTCTAATTTGATCTTGAGATATAAAATGATCTTTATCGTCTACATTATATTCAGGTTTACTTAAACCAGGATTATCAGACTTTTCGTCTTGATCATAATCCTCTAATTCGTCTAATAGACTCTCTTTAAGAACTTCTTCGTACGCCTCTAGAATAATATTTTCTAATTTAGCTTTTTTCATTTTACTTCTTTTTCTTTTTATATCCTTTGTGCCAGTGTTCATTTGAAGTTTTAATCTCTAACTCACTAACTGGTATATTTTCTACTGTTTTGCCGCTTTCAAATAAAACGTCATAATGAGTTACTACATGTTTCTCACCTTCTTTAACTAAAGTATGTTTTTCTGGTATGCAATTACCTTTTCCATATTTCTCATGTACTACTTTAGCAGCACAATCGTGAGCAAATCCAGGTCCAGCTTCTTCTAGAGCATCTTCTGCATCTTGTCCTTGGTATTTAGTATCTTTGAATACTTTTGTTGATTTAGCTAATCCTGCTACAAATCTTCTAAGTAGTCTCCCTGGTACGTGAATGTATCTAGAGTTAGCACCTTGGGCTGAGTATTTTTCTGTTATCTGTATTCCGCTATTAGTTCTAGTGAATTGAAAATCTCCATCTACATGTAAGTCTGTTCCTTCATATAAATCACTTTGTCCTTCTTCCATATAGTCTTCTAGATTCTTATCTACTGGTAATTGAAATTTATCAGCTAATGCTAATACTATTTCTGCTGCTGCGTCTCTTTCTGAAATATCATCGTTGTTAGCCATGTTTTCTATAGCCTTTAGTACATCATCGAAATCTCCTCTTCCTTCGCTTAACTCTTGATCTTTACCAATTCCAGATACTTTATCATCTTGTTTAGCTAGTAGCTCTTTATATTTTTTATTAACCTGTTTAACTTTATTGATAAATTTTATTCTTCTAGGATTATCTTGAGGCAATTTATTCATAAAAGGAGCTAACTGCTTGATAAACTGTCTACCTTGTAGAATTTTATCCATCTCAGATGCTTCATTTACTTCTTTCCACTTATTAACTACTTTACCATGTCCTGGATTTTTTTCATGATCTATTTTTGATTGCTGTTTTAATTTATCTATTTTTCTATAATAGTCTCTAAGTTTAGTATAACGGCTTTCATTTGTACCTTCTAATTGTAAGTTATCAATATCAGAATATAGTACTTCGTGTTCTTCTCCATCTTGATCTACTGCAAATACAGAATAATCACCCCACATATCGTAATTATCTTTATTACCTTTTTTAGGGTTATATATAATCAAATACTTATCATCATGAGTTCTGATCATAGCATCATCTGCCTGTCCTAAGTAGGCTAATAATTTTTCTTTTGAGTATTCTTCTGATATATCTTCTTCTACATCATCATCATCATCTTCTTCACCATAAAACTGACTATAATCAGTTCCGTATTTCACAGCAAGATCATTCATTTGCCAATCAGGTACTTCTTCACCTTCAGCATAATCTTTTAATTCGTTTTCGAAATGATCAGCATACTCATAATAGTTTTCTACACTTTCATACACGTGCCCCTGTTCCATAGCAAGATCTAATAAATCCTTAGTAGCAGATTTATATTTACCGTAATCAAGATCAACAAAATAACCATGCTCATCAACATGAAAAACTCCATCAAGTCCTTGATCATCGTCAGTTACTTTTCTATATCTTTCTTCACTAAGTTCGGTTTCTTTGAGTCCTTTTTGTTTAGCAATTAAATTTTGTATAGCTAAAATTTTATCTCTTTCGGGATGATTTGCTAATCTATCTGCTTCTTTAGCGTCAGCAAATTCTTGATCGTTCATTTCTTGCATTTGTTTAAAATATTTTGTCATCTCGTTTTTAACGAGCTCTGTATTTATAAATGGTTCTCCTGAAGGTTTAACTCCTACATCAGATAAAACAATATCTTTACTGTCAGCTAAGAATATAAGTTTGCTACCTTCTATTTGAAACCTATATGATACTTCAGAATCATTTTTGTATATTATATGTACTGTGAAAGCCTCTGGTATGTTAGGAGATAGAGCTGATGAGAATACTTTTTTAATTTTAGCTCTTGATACTTCGTCTCCTGTAGCATGTACTGCTTGTACAATTGCTTTACCGGCTTTACTTGCTATGATTGAAAGATGTTCTTTACTTAATTTTACGTTTTCTTCTTTAGTTACTTTTTTATATCCTGATCCATAAGGTGCTGCTTTACCGTCTTGAGGGTTAGCAGATTCTTTACCGAGAGCTTTTCCTGCTTTTTCAGCATCTTTATGAGCATTAGAATTACCATGAGATGGTTTCTTTCCTGCTTTTCTCTTAGCATTAATATTAGCCCATAGACCTTCTTTATTAATCTTTTTACCAGCTTTAACTGCATCTTTATGAGCATTAGAATTTTTATGAGCAGGTTTTTCACCTCTAGCTCTCTTAGCTCTAATATTAGCCCATAAACCTGGTCTTTTCTTTTCTCCTATATAGTCATTTTCTGCTTCTCTTCCTGATTGGTAATCAGTTTCTTCATTATCTCCTGCTGACATTAATAGATTACCTAATTCTTTATCTTGTTCCATATCTGGGTTCATAAGAGAGATAGCATTTGGATGTGTGTCTCCTCTACCGATATGTAATTCGTAGTCAACTCCTGCTTTATATTTAGATTTAAGATAGTCTACTAAGTACTGTGTAGCATCTAGATCGTATCCTAAAGCAAATACATCATCTTGACCTTCATTGAAAGTATCATCATAGCTTTTTGGTTTTCTTCCTGATGCTTTAGCTATATCTTTATCTATTTTATTCAATTGATCTCCGTACATATCAGCAACAGGACCTCCTTCTGGTTCGATTGATGGATCATTCTCCATATCTTTCATTACTTGAGCTCTCTTAGCTTTTAATGTAGCTAATAATTTACTATCTCCTCCAGTCTTTCTGACTGCTTTCTTTCTTCTTAATTTAGACTGTAATGCTCTTAGTTTCATAAGAACTGGGTCGTTAATATCAGTTTCATCTACGTTTTTATTATCTTTATGATGATCAGAGAAATTCTTTTTAGATAAAGCTTGTGCTGTTTCGTCTACATCATGACTTTTATCTACAATAGAAATACCGTTAGCTTCTAAGTCCATAGATAAGTCGTATATAAACTCTGCTGGATCTACATCCGGATTATAGTGTGGATGACCAGTCATTGCTGGTGTAAAATTAAAATATACAATTACATTACCGTCTCCATCATCATCAACTATATCAGTATTTACATATTCACTGTCTATATTTTGATCTATTATCTGTATAGCTTTCTTATAGTTGTTTTTAGATACTTTAATATAAGTTGTTTGATGTGGACCCTCCGTCTGTAAATTTACATTGACTCCTTTTTTAGCTAATTTCTCAGCTTCTTCTGAGTCTCTAGTCACTACCATTCCTTTATCTTCTATCTCTTCAATTTTACTTCTAAGAGACTCCTTTAATAATTCTAATTTCTTCACAGTTTTCTGGTTTGTATCTTTTAAAGTACCGTCTTTTATACATGTAAGAGTGTATTCGCATTTAGATAATCGATCTTTAAGTTCTTGATATGTCATAATATACGTATATAAATAAATAGATTCTTATTACTATTTCTTCTTTCCGCCCTTCATATTAGCGCACCAATGGTACATCTTAGCTTTTTCCCCAGATGCATTCTTTGCTTTCTTTCTTAGGTCAGTAACTGAACCGTTACAGCTAGCTCCTGACTTTTTAACTCTGCCTGGTCTTGATTTACCTTTCTTTTTACCGTCTTTGAAGTTTTCAAGAGCAGTAGGTGTATTATTATGGTCACATTTATGACACATATATAAATCATCTCCTCCGTCTTCTTTGTTCCAACTCCATCCACAGCTATCACAAATGATTTTAGAATCAGTTATGATCTCTCCTATAAGTTGGGCTAAAGTTAGATAGTTCATGCTCTTTTAGCTAATTCCCTTTCTATAATACTTCTTTTTCTTTTATAACTTGAATCTTCTAAAAATTTCTTAAGGTTATCGGTAGATGTCATGGCTGGTGTGTAGTGTTCCCAAGTCCATTTTTTGGTCATCTTACCTTTAGCGTCTCTTACGTACTTCTTAGAAGAAGGTTTTAATTTTGCTGGCATTGTTTTGTTTATTTATCCTTCAGCATGCATCATAAACATTCTTATTATGATTGCAGCTATTATACCGAATATAATCCAAAGTGCTCTAGTAACTCCTTCTTTCCAGAGCTTAATAGATTCTACTTCTGCTAATTTAGCTTCAAAGTCTTTTTGATTAGCTTGAAGAAGTGTTCTATATTCTGTATTCTTGTTAGTGTTCACTATAACTCCGTTATCAGGATTAAGTATAGAGTATTTCATTTCTGAAATATCTTCTTTTAAATCCGACATATCTGCTTGCATTTGTTTCAATTCACCATTAGGCATATGACCTTTTATATGCTTAATTTCCTTGAGTACTGATTCTAAAATATCTTTTTGAGTCACAATGTGTTTTATTATAAATATCAACTAATATGCTTACGCATGGTAGTAGTAAAATCTTTAAGATCTTTAAGTATCTTTTCTCTAGTCTCTTTATTCATACCGCCCCAATCTTCTACAACTCCTTGTTCAGTAACAAAGGTATGGCTGTCGTTAACAGAGTCCAGTATCCATCTTTCTATATCGTCGACAAATTCTTTTGCATTACCGTGAATCATTTTCTTTTCATAGGCTTCATATAAGCCAGCTTGTTTAAGAGAATCTTCATATTCTACGGTACAGGGGTCAAAACAGAATCCATGTATCTTATACATTTTCTTAGCTAACCAATGTTCCATTGAACCATTACACTTAGGGCACCTTAGAGGCATTCTTAATGCTTTCTTAGCATCGTCTAGTTTAGTAATATTCTGTCTAACTCCGTTTTTAATGGTCCATTGCTTACCGCTTTCTTCCCAAATCTCTCCTTCTTTATGTCTACTTAGAGTTTTTTTATAACCTGATTGTATTTTAGTACTGGAGTTAAAGTCTTTATTAACTAAATTTCTTACTCTCTTTATATCACTTTCTTTAAAATCTTTTTTCAGTAATGTTTCTTTACTCATAACCTAACTCTTTTAAACCGTTTATTGCTTCTGTTATATCTCCTTTTTTTACTTTGAAGGCAATTCCTCCAGCTGCTTTCCATTCATCTATATTAGATGGTTTATCGTCTATTAATATACTATTTTCGTTTGCATATCTTTGTTTATCTTTTGAATATGCCATTATAACTTTAGGTTTAGGATTAAGATTATTTTTAGCCCAAAGTTGTTTACCTAGTCTAGAAGCATTATCTCTAGAAGGAGATGTTAATAAGTCTGGATTATATGGTTGTATAAAATTCCATAGTTCTTTTCCTCTAGGCATCCAGTCCATTCCTATCCAGAATCTTACTCCTACCTTGACATCTATAAGGTGCCAAAATTGTTTAACTCCAAACTCTTTTTCATACTCTTGAGGATGTTTACCAGTAAAGTGTTCAAATCTTCCTTCAAAGTTTGTTAACACTCCATCCATATCACAATATATTTTATATGGCGGTTTTACTTTTTCTTCTTTAATTGGATATGCATCCAATAATTCTACAATACTATTTTTCATAACCTTTATTTATTTTTAATTCCATCTTCCCAGTTACGGAAAGTTATATTACCTACTGTATAGGCTTCTTTTTCTATCTCTACTAAGTCTTCGTCTTCATTTGTATTAGTAGTACCGTATGTTTTTAACCTTCCTTCAATATTTTGTATATGGTGAACCATTTCATGAGTAAAAGATCTTAATACGTCCTTAGGGTGTCTACCTTCGGTATATAAAACTACTTCTTTTATTTCAGGATTATAGTAAGCTGTTCTACCAAATACGCTAGCTGCTTCTCCTAAATCTCTCTTGAGTTTAATTTCAGGTAGAGGAGTAATGTTCATTTTTTGATCTAGCATATACTCTAATATAGAACCCATAAATGGAGTATAGTCAAAACTAGGACTGCTGTATTCATCTTCTACAGTAATTCTAATGTGATCTTGCATAAATTTTACTTTAACATTCTCACTACCAATTTGACCTTGGATTCTTTTATACAAAGTAATCAAGTGAGCTTTGTCTTTAGACCTAATCATTGATTGAGGAGATACTGGTGTTCCTGAGCTTTCTTTTATAGTTTCTTCTTCAGCAACAAAGATCTCTTCAAGTACATCCTGTAATTTTTCTTTCATTTGCTCAGATACGATTGTTGATTTTAACATATTCAATATTTTTAAAATTTCTTCTGATGAAACTTCTTTAGGAAAAAAGTCTCTTATTATGTCTAAGTTACCGCTTAAAATAGCTTTTCTAAAATTAGTTGCTCTAACTTCACTATTATCTTTTGACGTAACTGCTAAACCTTTTACATTAGGTGTTTTTTTAAACGTTGATATTCTTCTTAAGTCAACAAAATCTTCTTCTCCTCTTATTCCAGTTATAGCATAAAACTCTTCTTTAGGATTAGCTGCTGCATAATCTCTAGCTTCAATCATAGGATTCTTTACACTGGATACAATCTCTAGATTAGGAATATAATTTTGGTATATTTTCCATATTGCTTCTGATTGAGATTGAGTAATTCCATTTCTTTCTCCTGCTCCAATGAATACTATGACCTTATCTACCTTAACTGAAGTATCAGAATCTTTAGATAAAGCAGATGGTCCTGCTTCTTTATAATTATCTATACTATAAACTCTACCCTGCATGCCTTTCAATAAGCTTGATGCTATTTCAAAATGTCCACTGTGAGGTGGTTTATATGCTCCAGGATAAAGTGCTATCATGCTAGAAAATCTTGTAATTTTTGATCTATTTCTCTTGGTGAACTACTAACTAGCTTTTGAGTAAAGATAGGACTGTATAAGAGCTCTGCTATAGTTTCTAATACAGCATCGTATTTTATAGCTGAGGTTTCTTTAGCTTTTCTTATACTCTTAAGCTTTTTAATCATCTTATCATCACCAGGTCCAGCTCCATTCTTCTCATACCAGTCGCTGAAGTATTTCTTAAGCCCTCTATCTTCACCGTAATTATCTCTATCATAATCCATATGGTCAGTAGCTTTTTCAAACTCTTGCTGTATCTCAGCAGAAAGTTCTATAGGGGATCTAAAACTTGAACCCGTTATGTTATTTGCTTCAGAATATTTACTTAAATAGTCTTTTATCCCTTCTTTACCGTTTTTAGCTGCTGTATCAAATGCTTTTATATCATCTTTAAATTCTTTTCTTATATTAACAAATAAAGAAAAATTTCCTTTCGTCATTTTAATATAATCATCTATCAATTGGTAAACTTTGCTCCAAGTTTGAAATACTGCAGATGCAGGTACATTTCTTTCTCTTTGAAAGTTAGATATATAAGCTTGCATTGGATGAGTATATACCATAACGATATATACCTTATACTTGGAAGCAAGCATTTCTTTTACTTTCTTAGGGTTGGACAGAGTAGTGTCCCAAACAAATGATTGTCTATTTGATATTAACTCTGCTGCTTCCTTGTCCGCTGCGAATGTTCCCGGTGTTAGTTTTTGGTACGCTGGGTGATCCGGATCCTCTATATACTTGTCTGGGTTGACTAGGTGCAGTGAATCTAGATTTAACTGGTTGAGGAGGTACGACTTCCCTGCTCCAGCTCCTCCCGCCATTACTATTGCCTTCGGGCCTTCCGTAGCTTCTAGGATTAAGTTTGATAGTTTTATCATTGTTAAACTTATTAGGATTATTATATTCTCTTATTATTATATTTTTATTTTCGCCTTTGAGTATGTTTACAGATCGTCTAAGTTTGTCTTCTGTTATTTCAGGTCTGTTATATATTCTAACGTTATTGTTACTATTAACGATAGCTCTAGATCTAACTCTATTTTTAATTTCTCTATCTTTGATATCTATTTGAATACTTTGTCTGTATCTATTCATATGAGCCATAGAAGGTCTATTCCATATGTGATAGTTACTATAGTATGGATCGTAGCTATTCCATCCCCATTGTTTAAATCTAAATGGATCCCAATGATTGAATGTACTAAAACCAAAATTATAGTTCCAGTTAAACCAGTAATCATATCTGTTTACATATAAGTCCCAAGGAGTAACATTTCTATTATATCTCCATAGGTTATTCTGATTATAAAAAGAATAATACCAACGTAAATCTTGATTCTTAGCAAACTGTGAGTAATTCCATCTAAACTTACTATCTCTGTCAAACTTTCTATATAGTGATAATTCACTATCGATAACATCTACTAAGATACCTTCCTGGGTAGCTATAGGAGAATGATTAAGCGTGGCTAGTTTAAAGTTAGCACAGCTTGTTACTAAAAACAGGGCAAGTATAAATGTTATCTTTTTCATATAAATGGTTTATTATAAATAGTTAAACTTTTATAGTAGTAGGGTAACTATTATAAATTGGTTCAGTATTAGGATTCTCTAGTTGATATAACTCATAGATGTTTTGAAATAACTTAAAGTTTTTCTCTATTTCATCTATCTGCAATACCTTCCATCCTTTACCTTGCATTACTCCTTTCTGCTTACTAGGTCCTCTACATTTAGCTTTTAACCATATAATACCGGTTCTTTCTATTTTAACTCCTCGACTCTCTTCTAATCCTTTAGCATAGGAAGCTAATTGTAAATCATATGACTTATGTATACTATTAGACGTTTTAAGATCTAATAACCATATTTCATCATTCATTTTACAAACAATATCAGCAGTTCCTGCATACTTATATTTGTCTGACCATACAAACTGCTCTGATGATATAAGTTCTGGTTTATATTCTTTCCAAAACTCTGCAAATTTTAGTATCATCTCCCATACTATTTGAGAGTACTTTGCATTGCCGTAATCATCCATCCAGGAGATCTCTTCTCCTTCTACTAACTTCTCAGCAGCTTCATGTACTTGAGTACCTTCTTTACCTGCTCGTCTCATAATAAGATCAGCGCTATGCCCAACGTCTTTGAGCCATGACTCGAAAAACTTATTCTTGGGCATATATTGGAGTATTGTAGTTACGGACGGGTAATATACTCCTTCGCTTCTCTTGTAAACTCTCCTATCGAGAAAGTTTATCTGTTTTAATTCTGGATTAAAATCCAGTCTTTTTTTCTCATTCTGTTCTAGAATGTTCATTCCTTGTTTGATCATAGATCTAATTTGTGCACCATAAGACTAGATAAGTCTAACTCTTGTGCTGATTGGATATGTTTAGTAAATGATGTAAAACCCATTTCGGAAGGGTCTTTTTCTTTCATCTCTACTAGGTAAACTCGCTTACCTTGGTTAAGTAATTTTTCTGATATTTGTAGAGCTCTATTTCTAGCATCTGAATCTAGAGCAACATATACGTCGGATGTTGAGCTCATTAATATTTTCTTGTATAACGATTGCGCCATATTTTTACCTAATAAAGGTATAGCATTACGTCTTATAGCCATTGCATCAAATACTCCTTCACATATTACTATAGGAGCATTCCAGTTAATAAGGTTTTCGAAAAAGACTATGTCTTTAGATACTTCAGGATTCTTGTATTTGAAGTAGTTTCCATCGTAAGTTCTTGCAATAAAAAAATTGAGTTGATTGGATTCAGAATAACTTGGTATAATAATTCGTCCTCCATAGTCTCCAGATGTGCAGTACCCAATTTGGTATTTAATAAAATCATTGTCGCAAAGTCCTCGTTCATATAAATACTTCTTTACATTGTTAGCAATAACTGATGTTGTAGAGGCATCAGATAGTAGCTGATACTCTTTAGGTATCTCTAATATAGATATCCCCTTATACTCTATTTGTGATCCTTTTGGTAGGTATTTTAATATTTCATTTGATTGAGCTTTGGGTGTTTTGAGCTGAAATAATAAAGATCTTATAGTTGTACCTTTAGTTTCACATACCCAACATTCCCATGGATTCTTTCCATTTTCATTAGTAGCCATGTTGATTTCTAGCTTTGGCTTCCTATGATTACAGAAAGGACAATGAAAAGCGTGATTGCCTCTAGCCTTCTTGTGGCTTTTGCCCAATAAATTTTCAATTGATCCTAAAAGGAAAGTATAGTCCATAACCCAGTCCGTTATCTTTACTATAAGATAAGAACTTTTATTCGACTATGCAACTAATTAGATGGTAAGTTCCTCTATAGCTGCTTTAACCGTTTGGTTAAGTAGTTCTTTATTCTCTACATCAAGATAGTCATCTAGCTTACTTGAGATTGCTTCAGCAAGGTTAGAAATATCTTTATCAGATAAATTTAACTCTGATTGATGTACAATCTTTTTCTTCTCTAATATAATTTTTGATAACTTCATAATTTTAATCTATATCCATTTCGTACGAGTCAGCCTCAATACCTTTATCACTTAATTTATTTAAAATATCATCGACTACTTGAACATCATATGAATAAGGTACTTCTAGTTTAGTTAACTTATGTACTAACTTAGTACCTTCGTCTCTATCTACCTTATCACCATTTACAACAACGCTATATAAATCTCCATAATTAGTATAGTTAATACTAATATTGTTTACTTTTAAACGTTCGCTAAGAATAATATTTAATAGTTTCATTTTACTTAACCGTTACCACATCCGCAGTTACCGCATTCACATTCATCGTCTCTAGTTTTCATAGTTTATATATTTTAACTTTTAATTTACCAGAGCCTTTAATAAGACGGTGATACGTCTCTTTAGGTATAAATAGTTTGTTTTCTGATAATACTTGAGGTATTTGGTTGTCTAGTTGAAACTCCCAGTCCGTTTTACCTATGGCTTGAACATACCTATCTTCTTTATCTCTATGCCATACTAATTCAAATGATGAAGTACTACTAGAGAACTCTCTTATAACATAACCTTCTTCTGTAAGTTCAGAGTAAGGTCTACCAGTATCCTGAGAAGTTTGATGATCCACCTAATGATTTCCAATAACGGCCTATATTACAAGACCAATAACCTGCTTTTGTTTTATCTTTCTTAGTTGCACATTTATGACGTGCAGCAAAAGATGCTCTTGCACCTTTCTTTTTAAACTTAACTGAAAGGCCAGTATCTCCAAAAGATACTTTCTTCACATTTCCTTTCTTTGACTTAACGTAGACGTAGAATTTTTTACTTCCACCTCTTTTAGGTTTGTTAAGAGCAACCTTTTTACCTCTGTAATCAGCTTCGGGTATGTAATCAACTGACGCTTTAAGCATTTCAAAGCCATTATAGTCAAAACTTTCGTTTTGTATTGAAACTGCTTTTCTTAATTTGTCCATGTTTATGTTACCCCCTATTGACTCTACTAGTTCTTTGATCATATCAAAGTCTATCATCTCGTCTATAGAAGCTGCTTCGTCGATTAGGTCTTCATTTTCGATCATTTCATCGATAACGTTACCTATTTCGAACAGAGGATTATAATTAGATGATACCATAGGTAAGTCTAATGGAACTTTTAATCCATTATAGTCACCGTATTCACCTATATCTGTTGTTTCTAAAAGATCTTTATCAGTTTCCTCTAATTCAATTGCTTCGTCTCTAAGAGCTTCTCTTGCTTCTTTGAATAATTGTATAAAGGCATCCGAGCTATAACGGTAGACATGCTCATGTAAAGAGAGTTTATTGTCTAAGTGGTACTTTAAAGATGGGTATCCGATAATGTTCTTTAATTTAATCATAATATTAATTTTGTTCACTTCTCTGTTGCCATTCCTGGGATACAGAGTCTTTATTTATTGGTCCTCCTTTAGCCCATGTTCTGCAACTTCTGGCTGAGTGACATTTAAAGTGGTGCATCCAACAGTAACCTAGCTTACCATCTTCATCTGAAGTAACTCCAGGCATGCACACTTCCATTCTAGGAGATATATCAAACGCTACACAGTTACTACAGTTAGATAGTCTTGCTGCTTTTTCTGAAGTATTCCAGTATTTAGCGATGTCTTTCCAAAAGCTACCAGGTTCACTTACATTTAGTGGACCGTATTGAATATGTTCTGCTTTTATAGAAGCATCTCTATTCTTAGTATTTAACATCAAGTCTTGAGTTGCTGCAGGACATGAATCGTTATTCTCTTTTAAAATTATATCTCTTAATTTCATAAGTTGAAGTCTTTTCTATAAAACTTACCTAGAATATTATCATTAATATAGTTATTTCTAGAGTCTAGTACTTCATTTATAAATAGGTGCTTACATTCAAAATATGTTAGCTGCTTTTTATTAGGTACGTACTGAATAATTTTTTTAGAAAATGCTAACGGACCATCTCTTTTTAGTAGTTCTTTTATTTTTAGATGAGATCCAAAGTAAGATAACCAATCTGATTCGGTTATTACTTTTTGTTTAGCAGGAGTTCTTCCTCCGATTCCTTTTGCTTTTCTTTCTAGTCTTAAAGCTTCTAAAGCTTTTTTTCCTAGTCTTTTGTTTCTTTCAAAAAACAAAACTTTTTTTCCAATATACTTCTGTTTAGTTTCTAAATGTGTTACTTCGTATATAAATCCGTAAGTTCCTTCTGGCATATCGGATATTTCGGTAATTAATTTACCGTCGTAAGTCCAAATTGGTTCTGTCATTATGTTTAGTTTTACTCACTACCCATTCCACTACCTGTAAATCCTCCTAGTGGGTAACCTTGAAATTGTAGTGAACTTGAAATTTGTGTTGATGGGTCTGTAATTATTTCCCCGGTGATTGTTTCATCAAAACCTTCTGGTATAGATTGAGAAATAAATTCATTAAAGTTACTGCCGGAAAATACTATACCAAAATCAAAACACGATTCAGATACTGCTCCTTCTATAGATGTATAATCTCCTCTATTAGCAGCTGTTCTTTTTATTCCTCCCTCTGATGCTGAACCTGCTGCTATTGCTCCTGATTCAAACATTGTAAAAGAACCTGCATAATAATCTACGTAAGGTATACTACCAGATACTGAGAATCTACCTAGTAGAGCACAGGTAAAGATAGTGGATACCTCTCCAGAGTCATTTATCTGTACAACTATTTCTGGTTTTACATCATCAGCTGAACCTGATTCTCTAACACCGTACCATTCGTCTTGTCCAACAAATGGAAATTCAGTCCCAAAGTCACTATAAAATATTGTACTTGTGTCTATATTAGCAATGCTCTGTGCTCCGGCATGTATAGCGTAATATGTTCCAAATGTAGTTCGAGGATCGTTGCTGGCATTGATATCATACTCTGTAGTCATATTACAGCCTTGTATAGCGGTTACCATTCCTCCGCTTTCGAGTCTATTAAACTCGTATATCTTACCTGATCCTGGTGCTGGCATATTATCCTATTTTGTTTTCTATATCAGTTAATCTTTGATCTAATTCTAATATAGCTTTATGTAAATGAGCAAGTACTGGTTTGTTATTCATTCCTAAGTAACCATCTGATTTTTCTTGTACTGCGTAAGGTAATACTTCTTGTACTTCTTGAGCAATAAACCCAGCGTCTTGTTTACCGTTAAGTTCGTATTCATAAGATACGAATTTTTTTATTACTTCCAAACCTTCTTTTATTGGTTCGATATTAGACTTTAATCTTTTATCAGAAGTAGTATTAAAGTTAGCAGCTGATATTTCCCCATTAGCGTCTGTAGCTACAATTGTACTAGCTGTTCCGTCATCTGTAGTTGTTATAGTATGTGTATGTGATGTAGCTGTAGTACCGTTAGTGGTTGCTGCAGTTAAAGTACTTGGATCTCCTAATGTTACTGTAGCAGCTCCAGATGTAGCACCACCGCTCATACCAGATCCTGCTGTAACTGCTGTAATGTCTCCTGTATTAGCTGTTGCACCATTTGCAACGTTTAAAATAGCTCTTACTTCTGCAGCTGTTAATGCTGTTACATTTCCAGTTCCTGATGCTGTTCTACCTATAATAGTATCGGTTGCTATTTGCTGGTATTTAGCATGGGTAACTTTATTAGCAGCTATCGTAGTAGCTCCATCTCCAGCTGATGTTACATCCCCAGAGTGATTAGGGTGAGTGTAATCTCCAGTAAATCCAAGGTCTGTAATTTGGGCTGATCCTGTAATGAATGTAGGTAGGGAAGGTATATCTCCAAATGTAATTTGAGCTCCTCCTGATATTAAAGCAGGTTTACTTGATAGACTAGCATACGTACCGTCAAATAAAGTTGGCTTACTTGATAGACTATCATAATCACCATCGAATAACGTTGGTAGAGATGAAATAGAACTATATGATATTTGTCCAGAAGCAGAAACTAATCCTGTTGGTTTAGAGCTTATGCTTGCAAATGATATTTGTGCTGAAGCAGATACTAAATCAGAAGGTAAACTTCTTACAACTGATCCGGATACTATGTCGGATGGTATGTTATCAAGCCCTGTAAATGATACTTGACCTGATCCTGATACAAGGCCAGATGGTTTAGAACCTATACTGGCAAAGGATACTTGACTTGATCCAGATACTAACCCTGATGGTTTAGATCCTATACTAGCAAAGGATACTTGACTTGATCCAGATACTAATCCTGTTGGTTTAGATCCTATATTTGTAAATGATATTTGTGCTGAAGCAGATACTAGGTCAGAAGGTAACTCTCGTATTACTGATCCGGATACTATATCAGCTGGTATATTACCTAGTCCTGTAAATGATACTTGACCTGAACCGGAAACTAATCCTGTTGGTTTAGAACCTATACTGGCAAAGGATACTTGACTTGATCCGGAAACTAATCCTGTTGGTAACTGACCTGAACCAGAAATCAATCCAGAAGGTTTAGAGCCTATATTTGTGAATGATATTTGTGATGAACCAGATACTAAATCAGAAGGTAGTGACCTTATAACTGATCCTGATACTATGTCGGATGGAATGTTATCTAATCCTGTGAATGATACTTGAGCAGATCCTGATACTAATCCTGATGGCAGAGAGCCTATTCCTGTAAATGATACTTGACTTGAACCAGAGAATAAGGCTAATGCTGAGTGGCTGATAATAGCTCCTAAAGAACCGGTAAGGTAGTCATCTATATCTAATCTAGAGTCAGATTTATCTAAAAAGTTTAAATCTGTTAACTGACCTGATCCGGATAGTAAGCCTGTAGGGGCTAAGTCTCCAAATGATCCTGAAAATAATCCAGTTGGTAGCTGACCTGATCCTGAAAATAATCCAGCTGGTAGCTGACCTGATCCTGAAAATAATGTTAAGGTAGAGTTACCAATAATAGAACCTAGAGATCCTGTAAGGTAGTCGTCTATATCTAATCTACTGTCAGACTTGTTTAAGAAGTTAAGATCATTCAACTGACCTGATCCAGAAATAAGATCTGCTGGTAGCTGACCAGATCCGGATATTAATCCTCCTGGTAGCTGACCAGATCCGGTAAAGAAATTCTTTCCTAACCCGTCTATCTTGTCTCCTAAAGAACTAGTAAGTAAATACCCTAAGCCTCCTATTTGTCCTGAACCTGATATTAATCCTGTTCCTAATCCACTTAAGTAACCTAAATCACTTATTTGTCCTGAACCTGATATTAATCCTCCTCCTAATCCAGTTAAGTAGCCTAAATCACTTATTTGGTCTGAACCTGAAAGTAAAGATAAACTTGAACCAGTTATTACGTCTGATAATGATCCTGTTAAAAAGTCTTGAATATCTAATCTTGATTCTGTTTTATTAAGAAAGTTCAAATCACCTAGCTGACCTGAACCGGATATTAATCCTCCTGGTAGCTGACCTGAACCTGTAAAGAAGTTCTTTCCTAATCCGTCTATTTTGTCTCCTAAAGAACCAGTAAGTAAAAACCCTAATCCGTCTATTTGACCAGAACCAGAAATTAAATCTAAACTTGATCCAGTTATTACATCTGATAATGATCCTGTTAAGAAATCTTGAATATCTAATCTACTTGCTGTTTTGTCTAAGTATCCTAAACTATCTAAAGAACTAGTTAAAGAACCAGTTTGTAAAAATCCTAAGCCGTCTATTTGACCTGAACCTGATATTAAGTTTAAACCTGTTAGGTCACTTGAATTACCCCATTCTAAAAGGATACCTGATGAAGGATACTTAAGTACTTGTCCTGCTGACCCTGATACAACTGGTAATCTCCATTGTGTATTTCCTATAGTTGGATAAGCTCCAACTAAATCGATCATTCCATTACCGTACATTTTTAAATTCAAACTACTTGTTCTGGATTGTTCTACAGTATTACCTGCTACAATACTTGCTGAATCAATAAATTCATTTTCTATACCGAAGTAGTAGGATGCATTTTCAGCACTTGTTACTGTACCTGGATTGTAATAAATCATACTAGCTCTATTACCTCCATCGTCGTTATAAGCAAAAGCCATACCCTGCACGTTTGTAGGGTTAGTAGTTGCTGCATTACCGTTTATATAAAGGAAGCCGTCAGCTCCTGTTCCATTTACTGTTAATCCATTTGACTGGATAGGAGATGTAGAAGCATAAGAAGATGATATAGAACTATCAGCATTTTCAGCATGAGAAGAAGATAATTCATAAGTAGTTTCATGTGATGCTGATATTGCGTGTGATGCAGTTCCTAAAAGTGACCCTGTTATACCGCCTCCTATTACAGCTAGTGATCCGGTTATTTCAGCTGATCCCGTATATGGAAACCCTACTCCTGCTCCTGCATTTGTAGCATAAGAAGCTGTAACTGCATAAGATGATGATGTAGAGCTATCAGCAGTACTAGCGTTATTAGCATAAGATGATGATGTAGAGCTATCAGCAGTACTAGCGTTATTAGCGTAAGATGAAGATGTTACTGATATAGTACTAAGGTCAATTACTCCATCAAAAGCATTATTTGAACCTGTTATTCTTAAATTAGATCCATCTAAGTTAACGTTTGAAATATAATCTACACTACCACCATTATCAGCATAAGAAGCTGTTAACGCATATGAAGATGATACAATTATAATTGAAGCAGTAGTAAGAGTAAGGGATGAACCATTTGATTCAGACCTAAAAAGTGTTATAGTACTTCCGCTATCATCATTGACTGATATAGATGCTGAATGAAAATAAGAACCTAGGTTACTATCCATCTCTGCATGAGTAAGTGCTGATCCTTTTATGTGTCTAAAGTTAATTGCCATTTTATATATCTAATTTTACTTGTACTGTTAGTTCTGTCTCAGCTGGTTTAACTAAG
>Ga0228648_1000052_pt1 | contig 22924 bp, 19 predicted proteins | sample 60DmetaG_FD_190073 | JGI IMG/M metagenome (GOLD analysis project Ga0228648, IMG submission 190073) | Seawater microbial communities from Monterey Bay, California, United States - 60D | ecosystem: Environmental > Aquatic > Marine > Coastal | place: USA: California | collected 2016-11-12
TTTGCGTGAGGGAAGTTGGTTGGAAGTTATTGGTTCGACCATTACCCTCAAAGGAGCCCCTAAAGCACGGTTGTTTTTGAAAAATAAAGAACCTATTGAATTAGAGAGTGGAGAAGAGGTAACTATTTTGTAAAGGATTGAAATTTTTAGATTTGATAGTTCAAAAAACGTACCTAATAATTCACATAGTCTACAATTTCTAATCCATACCCAATCATTCCCACTCGTTTTGTTTGTTTTGTATTGGTAATGAGTCTTAGTTTACTAATGTTTAAATCATGTAAAATTTGTGCACCAATTCCAAAATCTCTTTGGTCCATTTTGATAGCTGAAGCTTTCATTTTACCTTTTCGTTGCCCTTCTTTCAATGTGGCTAATCTGCTAAGTAAATTTTGAGACTGATTTTGTTGATTGATAAAAATAATAGCCCCTTTTCCTTCATCATTGATTACTTGAAACATTTTATCTAATTTTTTATCAGCATCATTGGTTAGGGTTCCTAAAATATCATTGTTTACTAGCGTAGAATTAACTCTTGTGATGATGGAATCAGTTTTATTCCAAGAACCTTTTGTCAAGGCAATATGCACCTGACTATTATTTGTCTGTTGGTAGGCTCTTAGTCTGAATTCTCCAAATCTTGTTGTTAAATTGAAGTCTTCCTTTATTTCAATTAAGGAGTCATGCTCCATTCTATAAGCCACTAAATCTTCAATAGAAACAATTTTAATATCAAATTTTTTCGCGACTTCTAGTAGTTGAGGTAATCGAGCCATGGTTCCATCCTCATTCATAATCTCTACAATTACACCTGCAGGTTGTAAGCCTGCTAAACGAGCAAAATCGATGGCTGCTTCTGTGTGACCCGTTCTTCTTAAAACGCCCCCTTCTTTCGCCTTCAAAGGAAAGATATGACCAGGTCTTGCTAAGTCAAAGGATTTTGTGTTTTTATCAATTAACGCTTTGATAGTTAACGCCCTGTCTGAAGCTGAAATTCCTGTTGTAACTCCTTTTCCACGCAAATCTACAGAAACTGTAAAAGCCGTTTCCATAGGATCTGTATTGTTGTTGACCATCATTACCAACTCTAATTCTTTGCAACGACTTTCTGTTAAGGGAGCACAAATTAACCCTTTGCCATGCGTTGCCATAAAATTGATCATTTCTGGAGTAGCCATTTCGGCAGCTGCTAAAAAATCGCCTTCATTTTCTCTATTTTCGTCATCTACAACAATAATAATTTTTCCATTTCTGATATCTTCAATAGCTTCAGCAATTGAATTTAATTGAGTTGTGTTTTTAATATTTGGAATAGTCATATCTATTGGGTTGCTTTGTTTGAAAATAATTTTTGAAGGAAATTAAGAATCGGTCGTGTGATGATATCGATGTTAAAAAGCCCCTTGTCTTTCGTGGCCCTTCTTGTTAATAAGATGCCTAGAGGAACCATAATTAATGCGGCTATCCAAGCACCCCAAAATGCTGAAATAGAACTTTCTTCAGCTAAATTTTTACCAAAAGTATTGCTAAAAAAATAGGTTACATAGATAGCGATGGCTAGAATCATGGGCAAGCCAAAACCACCTTTCCTTATAATAGAACCTAGAGGAGCTCCAATAAAAAATAGGATCAAACAAGAGAGCGAAAATGCAATTCTGTTGTAGTATTCTGTATCAAAGAAATTAAGATTTTTTCTTTTCCATTTAATCGAGCTTGCATTATTTTTCAATGAACTTAAGGCTCTTCCTGTTTTGGATGCAGCAGTATTTAAGATGTTAATTTTATTATCCAAATCAAAGTTTTCTATGATGTTCGAATCAATGTTTTTTGATATGAGAGAATCGGGATATGCATATAATTCTTTTGCAGCAGTTGCCGCATAAATATTTTTAGATTTGATGAGAAGTGTTTCGTCATAACTAGCTTTTAAATTGGGGATTGTATCTCCTAACTGTCCCAAACTCAGCATCATGTAATTTTTGGTGTGATTTGTTTTATTTAAATCGTCATCTCCTGTTACAGAAGAAATATCGATGTTAAATTCATACTCTTTGAATGAAGCATTGGAAGCTGCCATTTTCTTCTTTTTTAAAGAGGTTTTTGCAGATTTGACATGTTCTTCATAATAAAATCCATCATATAAAATTAGGGTCATGTATCGACTACCTTCCTCAGAAACAATTTTTCCTTTTTCGGCAGTGATAACTTTTTGGTTTCCATTACCGCCTGTTAAATCATAAATTAAAACTTTCTTTAGTAAGTTTTCCTCTTCACCATATTTTTCGTCAAACTTAATTTGAAAACCAGGAATATCACTATTAAAACTTCCTGGAACCAATGCCATAGCGGGTTTTTTCTTTTTAATATTGAGATATAAGTTTTTTTGTTTTAAAACCGCATAAGGATAGATATTATTTAAAAATAGAAAGTTGATTCCACTTAAAATAATTGTTAAAAAAAATAATGGCCTAACGAGTCGTTGCAGAGAGACTCCTGCCGATTTTGCTGCAGCAAACTCATAGTTTTCTCCCAAGTTACCCAATGCCATGATAGACGATAAAAGAACTCCAATTGGCAATGCTTGTGGAGTGATGATTAACGTAGTATAGTATAAGAATTTAAAAATAAAAGGCAAACTAATTCCCTTTCCAGCAATGTTTTCAAAGGTCTGCCATAGTACTTGCATTACTAGAACAAAAAGCACAATTAAAAATGTAGCTGCAAATGGAACTAAAAATGTTTTTAGGATGTATCTATCTAAAATTTTCATCTTTTGCAAAAGTAGTTTCTTATAATCAAAGATGCTACTAAATTTCTGTTAATTGGAAAAATATCAGTCAATGCTAAATTGCAGCTTATTGTATTTTTCTCTATCAAAAGAAAATAAGCTGTTAGATAAAGTTTGATTACTCTTAAATTCTGTAATCGTAAACTTAGTTTTTGATCCATTTAATCCAGTTTGGATTAGTTGATACAGATGCTTTGTTTTTAGATCTACTGCAAATTCTATCTTTACAATATTAGACTCACTGTCTATAGGAGTTAAATTTATGAATTGTATTTTTCTATTATTTATATTTTTTAAGCTTCCCATCTGAACGTTATACCCTTCTCTGTAAAAGGTTAAAAGTTTGGAAGGGTATATAAAACCATCATCCCCACTCATGTCTCCCTCGGTAATAGTAATCTCTTTCTCTTCGTTGTTGATTACGTATAGTTTTTTTCCATCATAGATGAATGTATTTCCTAGGTAATTTAAGTTGTATTTTTCATCTTGTAAGGTAATGTTACCCTTTAAAGGGGGTTCATCACCTTCTTGTATGCCCGCAGCTTCATTACTCAATGTTTCACTAAAATGAATGGCCATATTTTGGTAAGATTCCATTTTGTTCGAGACTTCATCTAAAAGGAAGGTTGCTTTTTCTGAATTTTGTGAAAAAGTAAGGCTCGCTATAAATATATGTACTAATAAAACTATTGTTTTGTTCATTTCTATGAATTCTTTTCGTTTTCTAATAATTGTTCTAGTGCCATAAAATCGGCTACCAAAACTTGTCTCGCTTTACTGCCTTCAAATCCACCAACTATTCCAGCAGCTTCTAATTGATCTATCAATCTACCAGCTCTATTGTAGCCTAACTTTAGTTTTCTTTGTAACAGAGAAGCAGATCCTTGTTGGGCGGTTACAATAATTTCAGCAGCTTCTCTAAAGAGTTTGTCTCTATCTGAAATATCAATATCAATACTTGTACCACTTTCATCATCTATATATTCAGGTAGTTGGTATGCTTCAGAGTAGGCTTTTTGAGAACCAATGAAATCTGTAATTTTTTCTACTTCAGGAGTGTCTACAAACGCACATTGTATTCTCTCGATTTCATTACCAGCAGTGTAGAGAAGATCTCCACGACCAATTAATTGATCTGCACCACCCGCATCTAAAATTGTTCTAGAATCTATTTTTGAGGTTACTCTAAATGCAATTCTGGCAGGAAAGTTTGCTTTGATAATACCTGTAATAACATTTACAGAGGGTCTTTGAGTAGCTACAATTAAATGAATTCCAATAGCTCTTGCAAGCTGCGCTAAACGAGCAATTGGTGTTTCAACTTCTTTCCCAGCAGTCATTATTAAATCTGCAAATTCGTCAATAACCAACACAATATAGGGTAAGAATTGATGGCCATCATTTGGATTTAGTTTACGTTGTTTGAATTTTACATTGTATTCTTTGATATTTCTAACCATTGCAGATTTTAGCAAGTCATATCGGTTGTCCATTTCAATACAAAGCGAATTTAATGTGTGGACAACTTTTGTGGTATCTGTAATAATCGCTTCTTCTAAATCCGGAAGTTTGGCCAAGTAATGACGCTCAATTTTATTAAATAAAGTGAGTTCAACTTTTTTAGGATCTACTAAAATAAACTTCACTTCAGCAGGATGTTTTTTGTATAGTATAGAGGTCAATACTGCGTTTAAACCAACAGACTTTCCTTGTCCTGTTGCACCTGCCATGAGAAGGTGTGGCATTTTAGCTAAGTCTACGACAAAGGTTTCATTAGAAATTGTTTTTCCTAACGCAATCGGCAATTCCATGCGAGATTCTTGAAATTTCTTAGATGAAATTACAGAATGCATGGAAACAATTGTTGATTTTTTATTGGGTACTTCAATTCCAATCGTTCCTTTTCCAGGAATGGGAGCAATGATTCTAATTCCAAGAGCAGATAGTGAAAGGGCAATATCATCCTCTAGATTTTTGATTTTAGAAATTCGGATTCCAGCCTCTGGTACAATTTCATACAATGTGATCGTTGGTCCCACTGTTGCCTTTATTTCGGCAATTCCAATTTTGTAGTTTTTGAGTGTTTCTACAATTTTATCTTTATTAGCCTCTAGTTCTTCTGGATCAACAGAAATAGATTCATTGTATTGTTTTAAGAGATTGAATGTTGGAAATTTAAAATTTCCTAATTCTAGGGTTGGATCAAATTCTCCAAAGTCCTTTACCAACTGATTGGATAAATTTTCTAAAGAATGTTCTTCTTCTTTTGTTTCTGCCACATTAATCTCTACCTCTTTTTCTTTTACAACCTCAGTTTTTAACATGGGCTCCAATTCGTCTTTAAGACTTGGACTAGTTTCCTTCTTTTTTGTGATTACATCAGAATGTTTTGAAATTGTTGGTTGTAAATTTTCTAAAGATAGTTCAACTCCCGATTTTGCTGAAGGTTCAGTTTTCAAAGGAATTGTTTCTGAGACCTCAATGTCGGTTTCGACCATTTGAGTTGTAGGATGTTCATTTGAAACAAAAACATCCGCTTTTGTTTCATCTTTTTTTATTGTATCTATTAGGTGATCAAAAGTAACTTTATATCTCAAAATGATATAGGCCATTAGTAGGAAGCTTAATAGAATAACCAACCCCATTTTTCCGATAAATCCTTGTAAATAATCATTGATTTCAAAACCAATAATTCCTGAAAAAAGTTCATGGCGCTGACTTATGAATCCCATAGAGATGCTAAGCCATAATGAGACAAAGAGACCCCAATTCCAGGAGATAATTATTTTCGATAATTTCTTTTTAAGTATAATCTTTACCCCTGTTAAAAATAGTTGGTAAGCAATGATAAAGGCTCCAATTCCAACACTTTTATAAATTAGAAAATGACTCAAATAAGCGCCAATTTTTCCCAAAAGGTTTTTACTTTTTACACTTTTATCCACTATTTTTGAAAGCGTACTTTGGTCTTCTTGCCAGTGAAAGAAGAAAGAAATAAAAGCAATACAAAGAAAGACAGCAAATAAAATTAAGAATACCCCTAAAATAGTTTGTGTTTGTCTTGTTTTTAAAAAAGCAACAATAGTTGAGTTTTTTTCCGAGGAATTTATAGTTGCATTTGTGCTTTTCGTTCTTTTAGCCATCAATAATTTTTATTCTATTTGGAAGTAAATATACGTTTTTGCCTAAAATAATAAACTTATTTTAGAAATGTATATGAAGCCAGCAATAATTAGTGAAGTAAATGCAGCAAAACTTGAAGCACCTGCAGCAATATCTTTGATAAAACCTATTTTTTCATGATACTCTGGATGAATAAAATCAGCTATTTTTTCTACAGCGGTATTTAAAGCTTCAGCAACAAGAACAAGTCCAATAGCAAAAAACTGAAACATCCATTCGATGTTAGAAATATTAAAATAAAAACCAAAAGCAGTGATTATGATCGCAACAAAAAGTTGTGCTTTAATACTATCTTCTGTATTCATTAAAAGCCACATTCCTTTTAAAGCAAATTTAAAACTGCGAAGTCTCCCTTTAAAAAAACTGTCTTTTGGGTTTTTCATAAACTATAGTTCTTTAAGTGCATTTTTATAATTAGGTTCATTGGCGATTTCTGAAACTTGTTCAGTATATGTAATAGTTCCTTTTTCATCAATAACGACGATAGCTCTTGAATGTAAGTGTGCCAAAGGTCCATTTACAATTTCTAATCCATAGGATTTACCAAAGTTTCCATCGGTAAAATCGGACAGCATTGTCACGTTTTTAATGCCTTCTGCACCACAAAAACGAGCTTGAGCAAAAGGTAAATCTTTTGAAATACATAAAACAACAGTATTTTCTAGACTTGCTGCCTTTAGATTGAATTCTCTCACTGATGCAGCGCAAGTTCCCGTATCTATACTTGGAAAAATATTTAAAATGATTTTTTTACCAATATAATCGGTCAAGGTTTTAGGAGTTAAATCAATGCCTGTTAATTTAAAATCAGTGGCTTTGCTTCCTTTTTTAGGTAAACTCCCTGAAGTATGAATCGTATTTCCTTTTAATGTAATTTCTGCCATATTTTTTTTTATCAGATTCAAAAGTAACTATTTTTATTCAAAAAACTTTATTAGAAAAGGGATAACTTCTTCTTATTAATCATCATGTATTAATACGTATCTTCGCAGTTGAAAAAAACAATATTCATATTGAATATATCTAGCTATACATCGGAATTTAAATACAATTGGAAGTTGGCAGCACCTGTAATGTTAGGGATGCTAGGACATACTTTTGTGAGCTTTATAGACAATATTATGGTGGGGCAATTGGGAACTGCAGAATTAGCGGCTGTTTCTTTAGGAAATAGCTTTATGTTTATTGCAATGTCTATAGGGATTGGCTTTTCAACAGCTATTACTCCTTTGATTGCAGAAGCAGATGCATCAGATAATTTACAGCAGGCGAGATCCACTTATAAAAGTGGTTTGATTCTATGTACTACCCTGGGAGTTGCCTTGTTTTTTGGGATTTATTTTTCTAAATCTTTGATGCACTTAATGAATCAGCCTGAGGACGTTGTAGCTCTGGCAATACCTTACTTAGAATTAGTTGCATTTTCATTAATTCCATTGGTTATTTTTCAAGCGATTAAACAATTGAGTGACGGAATGTCTATGACAAGATATCCTATGTATGCCACATTAATAGCTAATATCATTAATATCGTGATCAATTATGTTCTCATTTTTGGTAAGTTTGGATTTCCAGCTTTGGGTATTGTTGGTGCAGCCTATGGAACCCTGGCTTCCCGTTTTATAATGGTAATTTATTTATGGCTTTTATTGGGGTATAAAGAACGATCAGCACAAATTACAAGAAATTTAAAAATATTTGTTGTAGATTTTATAATGATTAAAAAAATCTTCAATCTAGGTTCTCTTAGTGCCCTACAAATGTTCTTTGAAATCGGTATTTTTACTTCGGCGATCTGGCTGAGTGGTCTGTTGGGTAAAAATCCTCAAGCAGCCAACCAAATTGCATTAAACCTAGCGACCATGACTTTTATGATAGCCATGGGCTTAAGCGTTGCTGCAATGATTAGAGTCGGAAATCAAAAAGGCTTACAGAATTACAAAGAGTTGCGAAGAATTACGTTTTCTATTTTTTTTTTAGGAACTTTATTTGCTAGCCTATTTGCACTTATATTTTTTATTTTTCACAAGAGTTTGCCAAACATCTATGTAGATCTAAATGATCCTGTAAATTATACAGACAATAGGGAGGTGATTCTTATCGCATCAAAATTATTATTAATCGCAGCACTTTTTCAAATTTCAGATAGTATTCAAGTAATTATTTTGGGTGCTTTACGGGGTATACAAGATGTGAAAATTCCAAATCTGATTACTTTTATATCATATTGGATTGTTGGTTTTCCTGTTTCCTATTTTTTAGGAAAAGAAGAAGTCTATGGCAGTTTTGGTATTTGGATAGGCTTACTCGCGGGATTAACTACCGCATCCATTTTATTATTTATTAGATTTAATATGCTAACTTTGAAACTCATTAAGCAAAAATATGAACTTACCTAAATTTTTATTAGCCGATAACAGTAATTTTCCAGATGATATTTTTGTGTTGCACACAGAATTTCCTCGTTTTATCATTAATCTTAAAGATGATGAAATAGAATGGTTTGAGGATTTGACAGGAGAAAATGAAGAAGATATTGCCACAGAATTAGCATCCTTAATGGACAAAGCTGGGGCTTTTTATGACAACGAGGTAAAGCAATACGATTAATTTTTTTTGAGCTTTTACCGTGATGTTTTGCCAAAAACAACTTCATTTATTTTAAAGTATGACTTAGAGTGTGTATGGTAAATTTGATTCTTTTTGAATGCTAGATATTTGGTGATTCGATTAGGACTCAATTTTTGTATACAGATATGGTATTCGCGTATAAAATTGTTATTAAAATCAAATTAGAGGCATTTTATTGTATACAAATTTCTAGTATCTTCGTTTATGTTTAAAAAGAATCTAAAATGAGTAGAACTATTAAAGATTATATCGCTGTTGGATTCAAAGGTTTAGCCATGGGCGCAGCAGATGTAGTTCCGGGAGTGTCTGGGGGGACCATCGCATTTATTTCTGGAATTTATGAAGAATTAGTAGTATCGATCAGTAATATCAATTTTAGCTTACTTAAAACCCTCCAAAAAGAAGGTTTTAAAGTTGCTTGGAAGCAACTCAATGGTTCTTTTTTGGCGGCTCTTTTTATAGGGGTTCTCATAAGTATACTTTCTTTGGCAAAAACGATTAAATATCTTTTAGAAAATGAACCTATTTTGCTGTGGTCTTTCTTTTTTGGCTTGGTAATGGCAAGTATTATTTTTATTGGTAAACAAGTGGAGAAGTGGAACTATAAACTTCTTTTACTAGCTATTCTTGGAGCTACATTTGGGTATACTATTACGATTGTTTCTTCTACATCAGTAACAGAAATCAATTATTTATTTTTGGTTTTTGCTGGAGCGATTGCTTCTTGTGCGATGATTTTGCCAGGGATTTCCGGATCCTATATTTTACTTCTTATGGGCGTTTATCCCATTGTAATGACTGCGATAACAAATAGAGACGTTAAAATAATTTCAGCAATAGGAGTTGGTGTGGTTTTAGGATTATTATTCTTTTCAAAATTATTAAAATGGCTTTTTAGCAAATACAAGAATGAAATGCTTGTGGTGTTAACAGGAATTATGTTTGGTTCCTTAAATAAAGTGTGGCCGTGGAAAATAACAGTCACTACATACATAAATAGTCATGGAGAAACCAAGCCTTTGCTAGAACAAAGTATTTCTCCCTTTTCATTTGATGGAGACCCTCAATTAATACTGTCTATTTTATTGGTACTTACAGGTTTTTTTATCATTATAGCAATGGAGAGAGTAGCGAAACTCAAAAAATAAATGAAACAAGAAAGATCTTTTTTGCAGCAAGGAACTCTTTTTTTAAAAGGGCTAATGATGGGAGCTGCAAATAAAGTTCCTGGTGTTTCTGGAGGAACTGTTTCTTTTGTTTTTGGCTTTTATGAAGAATTAATATTCTCGTTTAAAAAAATTAATTTCAATGCCCTTAAATTACTTTTTAAAGGAAATTTTAGAAGTTTTTACAACTATGTAAACGGGCAGTTTCTTCTTTTAATAATGGGAGGAAGTATCTTTAGTTATTTTACGATATCCATAGTTCTAGATTATTTTTTAGTACAGTATGAACGGTATGTTTGGAGTTGTTTTTTTGGATTGATTATTGGCTCAATTTATTACTTAGCGAAAGATTTTCATTATTGGAACCTTAGAAATACCATTTCGTTAGTCATCGGAGTTATGATTGGCTTGGCAATAAGCTTCCTTTCACCAGCCAAAGAAAATGACAACCTTTGGTTTGTTTTTCTTTGTGGAATTGTTGGTGTTTCAGGAATGACACTCCCTGGATTGTCAGGCTCTTTTATTTTGATTTTGTTAGGGAATTATGTGCTATTATTGGTAGATTCTGTAACTGTTTTATTCAATGTAATTACGAGTCTTTTAGTTGGTGATTTTGAAGTTTTATCTGACCCAATTAAAATAAGATATTTAAAAATTATTACTGTGTTTACCCTAGGGTCTGGTTTTGGTTTAATCTCTTTTTCTCATATTTTAGGCTATGTTTTAAAAAGATGGAATCAAATTGTAAATGCCCTTATACTTGGTTTTATTTCAGGTTCCTTGGGTGTTATTTGGCCTTGGAAACAAACAATTTATGCAACTGAAAATGGGCGTTTCTTGATTGACAACAAAGGAAATCAGATTGTTCAAAATTATGAGCGCTTTGTCCCTGATTTTCTGAATTTAGAAACATGGATTGCAATTTTTTATAGTGCAGTTGGTATAGGAGTTATTTTAGTGATCGATTTTTATGGTAGAAAAAAATAAAAAAATATTTGGGTTGTTAGGAAAAAATATTGAGTATTCATTTTCTCGTGGGTATTTCAGTAAAAAGTTTGAAAACTTGCAACTAGAACAGTATAAATATGTCAATTTTGATATTGAAAAGATAGGAGATTTTCCATTCATAATCAGAAATGAAAAACCACACTTAGGAGGAATTAATGTTACGATTCCCTATAAGGAAGAGGTGCTTCAGTTTCTGGATGTTTTAGATGAAACAGCAAAAGAAATAGGTGCTGTAAATACGATCAAGTTTTTAAATAATGGTCAACTAAAAGGATACAATTCTGATTCGGTTGGTTTTGAAAAATCGCTACTTCCTTTGTTGGAGAATCATCACAAGAATGCTCTTATATTAGGGACTGGAGGAGCTTCAAAGGCAGTTGCTTTTGCTTTGAAAAAAAACAATATTAAATTTAAATTTGTTTCTAGAATCCCGAAGGATCAAGAAACACTTAGGTATGAAGATCTAACAAAAAACCTCCTTGAGAACCATCAGATTATTATCAATACGACACCTGTTGGAACCTCACCAAATATTGAGGAGTCACCCAATATCCCGTATCAATTTATTACAAAAGACCATCTATTATACGATTTAATATATAATCCTGAAGTAACACAATTTCTTTCTAAAGGTAGCATCAATGGAGCGATTATTAAAAATGGTTACGAAATGTTGCAATTACAGGCTGAGGAATCTTGGAGAATTTGGAACGAGGGATAATGCTATTAGTTTCTGGATAATTTGTGGGTTTTGTCTGTAGTCTGTATCTTTATGGTACGTAGGTATAGAAACTGTATATATTTAGACTTTAAACTTTGTAGATATGTTAGATAACAATGATGAAAGCGTTGATAAAACCGAAAATAAAGCTCAGGAAGTTGTAGGTGAAGTTGTAAAGAAAGACGCTACAGAAACTTCAGAGGAGGTGAATGATGTTATTGAGAAAATTGAGGAATCTATTGCTAAAGATGCTGAAAAAGAGACCATAAAAGAAATGACAGCTCCGGTTGTGGACTATTCAAAAATGTCTATTGAGGAATTGGTTGAAGAACTTAAGAAAATACTTTCAAACAATCCTGTCCAAAAAGTAAAAAATCAAGTAGAAGCAATTAAAACGAATTTCAATCAACTTTTTGGAGCTCTATTAGCAGAAAAGAAAGCAGCTTTTTTAGAAGATGGGGGTAATTCTATAGATTTTCAATTTAACAGTCCAATTAAAACAGCATACAATTTACTTTTATCAGATTATAAAAAACAACGAGATGCCTATTACAATGAATTGGAAAAGCAATTGTCGATTAATTTACAGACAAGACTCTCTGTCATAGAAAGATTAAAGGACTTAATTGAAAATGCAGACACGGCAACAATGTATAAGAGTTTTAGAGAAATTCAAGACACTTGGCGAAGCATTGGAGCTGTTCCCAAAAATCATTACAATGATACTTGGAAAACCTACCACCACCATGTAGAGCGTTTTTATGATTTACTTCATTTGAGTAATGATTTTAGAGATTTGGATTTTAAACACAATCTAGAAGAAAAATTAAAAATTGTAGCGCAAGCAGAAAAATTGGCATCACAAGTCGATATCAATAGTGCATTTAAAGAACTTCAAAAGTTGCATAAAATTTGGAAGGAAGACATTGGCCCAGTTTCCAAAGCGAAGAGAGAAGAGGTTTGGCAAAAATTTAGTGCAGCGACCAAGGTCATTCATGACAGAAGGCACGATCATTTCAGGGAAATGCGTTCTAAATATCAAGAAATTATTGAAAACAAATTAAGTGTCATCGCAAAAATTAATGCCTATGATACTTCAGTGAATACATCTCATGTCGATTGGCAGAAAAGTATCAAAGATATCGAAGAATTTAGGCAAGAATATTTTGAAGCAGGAAAACTTCCTTATTCCAAAAGTGAAAATATTTGGCAAAAATTTAAAGCTGCTACAAAGAAATTTAATAGTGCTAAGAATGCTTTTTATAAAAATGAAAAAAGTGGTCAGCAAGAGAATTTAAAGAAGAAAATAGCATTAATCGAACTGGCAGAATCTCTCAAAGACAGTGAAGACTGGGAATCAGCGACTAAAACATTAAAAAAAATACAATCAGATTGGAAAACAATAGGACATGTACCTCGTAAATTCTCTGATGATACTTGGAAGCGTTTTAAAGCTGCTTGTAATTATTATTTTGATAGATACCATCAACAGAAAAATTCTTTCAATATTGAGCAGCAAGCAATTGTTGATGCCAAAAAAGCATTTTTAGAAACTATAAAGGAATTAAAGGTTCCAACTAAAGAATCAATTTTAGAACAGATCAAAAATTGGAGAAGTTTGGGGAAATTACCAAGAAATGCAAGACATATAGATGGTAAATTTAACAAATTGATCGATAGAGCTCTAGGAAAATTATCCCTAGACAAGAAAGACATTGATATGTTAAAGTTTACCTTTATAGTTGATGGCTATCATACTGACAATGATGTTCAAAAGCTAAATTCAGAACAAATTTTTATACGAAAGAAAATAGATGAAATTGTAAGAGAAATCCAACAATTAGAAAATAACTTAGGCTTCTTTTCCAATGCAAAAGATGACAACCCACTTGTTGTAAATGTAAAAAAGAGTGTTCATGTTTTTAAAAATGATTTAGAGGTTTGGAAAGAAAAGTTACGTTATATAAAGGCGTTGGATTATTAACAATAAGTATATAAAATAAAAAACTCGAAGCCATGCTTCGAGTTTTTTTGTATATTTTTTATCTAAATTAAGAAAAAAGTAAATCCATTTTAGCTTTTTCTTCTTCTGCTAAAGTAGCGTCTACTAAAATACGTCCACTATGCTCGTCAATAGTTATTTTTTTTCTATTTGCTATTTCTAATTGAACTTGAGGTGGAATGGTAAAATATGACCCTCCAGAAGCTCCACGCTCAATAGCTACAACAGCCAAACCGTTTTTAACCTTGGTTCTGATTCTTGTGTAGGCAGAAAATAAGTGTTCATCGATAGTTTGTGAAAACTCGCTAGATTTTTGGATTAATAACTCTTCTTCTTTTTGAGTCTCTTTTAAGATTGCATCTAACTCTGCTTTTTTATGGCTTAAATGTTTTTCTTGTTTGTCTAACTTTTCTTTTGTAGCATCTATTACTTCTGTTTTCTGAGCAATTTTTGCCTTGAACTCAATAATTCTCTTTTCAGCCAATTGAATTTCTAAATCTTGGTACTCAATTTCCTTAGATAAAGAATCAAATTCTCGGTTATTTCTTACTTTCTTTTGTTGCTCATCGTACTTTTTCATTAACGCATTGGATTCTTCAATAGCTAGTTTTTTGTTGTTAATGTCAGTTTCTAAATTAGCAGTATCTTGGTTTAAGTTAGAAATACGTGTTTTTAGTCCAGCAACTTCATCTTCTAAATCTTCAACCTCTAGAGGTAATTCACCTCTTACGTTTCTTATTTCATCAATTCTAGAGTCTATAAGTTGTAAGTCGTATAAAGCTCTTAATTTTTCTTCAACCGAAATTTCTTTCTTCTTTGCCATGATTATATATAATATATAGGATTTGTACTTTCTTCTGATAAAATGATTGCAAAATTACTAAATTTTTTCGTAAGATAATCAACCAAAAGGTTTTTTGTAAACTGTTCACTTTCATAATGACCGATATCAGCCAAAATAATCTTATTTTCAGCCTTAAAGAACTCATGATATTTGAAATCTGCACTTACATAAGCATCTGCTCCAGCTTTTATGGCATTCGGAATGGCAAAACTCCCAGATCCTCCTAATACGGCTACTTTTTTTATTTTCTTATTGATTAAATTGGAATGACGTATGCAGGCAGTTTTCATTCTTTTCTTTAGGAATAATAAAAATTCTTTTTCGGCCATTTCAGTAGGCAAATCGCCAATCATTCCCATACCAATGTTTTGATAGCTATTCTCAGTAGTCACAATATCATATGATACTTCTTCATAAGGGTGATTTTCATGAAGTGACGCTAGAATTTTCGTTTCATTTTTACATTCAAAAATTACAGAAATTTGAGTTTCTTTTTCTGTATGTTTTTCTCCTTTTTTTCCAACTCTTGGATTCGAACTTTGATTGCCTCTGAAGGTCCCTTCTCCATTTACATTAAAGGAGCAATGATCATAATTTCCGATATTTCCAGCTCCCGCTTTAAAAAGACTCTTTCTTATTTGCTCAGCATCTTGGAGGGGTACAAAAGTTGTTAGTTTTTTTAAAATCCCTTTCTTAGGGAGTAATATTTGCTTGTTTTTCAATCCTAGTACTTCACTTATCTTAGCAGAAACTCCCTTTTTGGAATTGTCTAAGGCTGTATGCGTAGCATAAATTGCAATCTCATTTTTAATTGCTTTCATTACAACCCTTTCTACATAAGAATTTCCATTCAATTTTTTTATGCCATCAAAAATTATTGGATGAAAACTTACAATGAAGTTGCATTTTTTAGTGATCGCTTCATCTACAGTTTTTTCCAAAGTGTCTAGGGTTACTAAAACTCCCGTAACTGTTGTATTGTAGTCTCCAACGAGCAAACCAACATTATCAAATTTTTCAGCATAATTTAGGGGAGCCAATTCCTCAATGTAATCTGTGATATCCTTTATGATCATAAAATAAAATTGTGTTTAAATTCAAAGTTAGTATTTTTCATCCATCAATCCATAAAAATGACTTATTTTCGTATCAATGAAATTTGTACGCTTTCTTTTATTCCCTTTTGCAATCGTTTATGATCTCGTAACGACCTTTCGCAATATATGTTTTGATGTGGGCGTTTTCAAGCAAACTTCATTTAAAATACCGATCATAGTGGTTGGCAATCTAAGTGTTGGTGGGACGGGTAAAACACCTCAGATAGAATATTTAATTCGCCTCTTAAAAGACGATTATAAAACAGTTGTTCTAAGTAGGGGATATGGTCGTAAAACTAAAAATTTTGTATTATTAAATGATAGTCATACGGCAGAAGAGGTAGGAGATGAGCCTTTACAATATTTTAAAAAATTTAAGAAGATAGCGGTGGCAGTAGATGCCAATAGAGTGGCTGGAATTTCCAAATTGATCACAGATGTTTCCCCAGAAGTTTTTTTATTAGATGATGCCTATCAACACAGAAAAGTAAAAGGGAGTCTGTCTATTGTCTTAACAAAATACGACGATTTATTTACAGATGATTTTTTATTGCCTACAGGTAATTTAAGAGAAAGTAGTCGTGGCGTCAAAAGGGCTGATCTTATTATTGTCACCAAATGTCCTTACAATATTTCAGAGTCTACTAGAAAAAGCATTCATGAAAAGCTTCGTAAATTTGATAAAACTATTTTTTTTACGACCATTTCCTACAACAAAAAAACATCGGGAAGTGCATCTATTTTCATAGAAGATCTAAAAAAATATGAAATTTTATTGATTACAGGAATAGCAAATCCTACTTCTTTGTTGACTTTCTTACATGATCATAAGGTCAATTTTACGCATTGTAAATTCCCTGATCATCATCATTTTACCAATAGGGACATACAAAATATAAATGAGCAGTTCGATCAGTTAACATCTAATAGAAAACTTATTTTAACCACAGAAAAAGACTATGTCCGCTTAGAAAACAGGATACAAGAGCTCTCTTTTTTGGGGATAGAAACTTCTTTTTTATCTGGACGTGAAGCATTTGATACTATGATTAAAAATAACATACAATAAAAACCAGCATGCAATGCTGGTTTTAAGTTTTTCTCTTTATTCTTCAAAAAAATAACTCTAATTATTTCGAGTTACATTTCCATAGAATGATACACATGCTGTACGTCATCATCTTCTTCTAGTTTTTCTAACAACTTTTCAACATCTGCTTGTTGGGTCTCGTTCAGTTTTGTAGTATTTGTAGGAATTCTTTCAAATCCAGAAGATAAAATTTCTGCATTGTTTTCCTCAAAAAATGATTGAATAGCACCAAATTGTTCAAAAGGCGCATAAATAACGATTCCTTCTTCGTCATCAAAAACTTCTTCAACTTCAAAATCGATTAATTCCAATTCTAATTCTTCCATGTCCATTGTGATGTCCTCTTTTTTAATTGTGAAGTTACAGGTATGATCAAACATAAAGACGACAGATCCAGAAGTACCTAAATTACCGTCACATTTATTAAATGCAGCCCTGACATTGGCAACTGTTCTATTATTGTTGTCAGTAGCTGTTTCAAGAAGTATGGCAATTCCGTGGGGTGCATACCCTTCAAAAAGGACTTCTTTATAGTTAGCAGTATCTTTATCGGTTGCTTTTTTTATGGCACGCTCAACATTGTCTTTTGGCATGTTTGCAGCTTTTGCATTCTGAATAACTGCCCGTAAGCGAGAATTTGTTTCAGCATTTGGACCGCCCTCTTTAACGGCCATTACAATGTCTTTACCAATTCGGGTAAATGTTTTAGCCATTGCCGACCAACGTTTCATTTTTCTTGCTTTTCGAAATTCGAATGCTCTTCCCATTTTTAATAATTTTTTCTAATTTATTTGATTATAATTTGAATTGTGCTAATGAACTATTTTAAGGATATCTTTTACTTTAAATTCTTTACACTTATTTTTTCCTTTATGATTACACCTGTATAAGTCCCATATTAAATTCTTTTTGAATGGGAGCATGATTCGCAGCTTCAATACCCATAGAAATCCATGTTCTCGTTTCTAACGGATTGATTACCGCATCGGTCCACATTCTTGCTGCAGCATAATAGGGTGAAGTCTGCTGGTCATATCGCGATTTAATTTTCTCAAATAATTCAGCCTCTTTTTTAGGTGTAATTTTTTCTCCCTGTTTTTTTAGAGAGGCAGTTTCTATCTGTAGTAAAACTTTAGCAGCAGAGTTTCCACTCATAACTGCCAATTCTGCGCTAGGCCAGGCAACAATAAGTCTTGGATCATAGGCTTTACCGCACATGGCATAGTTTCCAGCCCCGTAGGAGTTACCGATGATAATGGTAAACTTTGGAACGACAGAGTTACTGACGGCATTCACCATTTTTGCTCAATCTTTTATGATTCCTCCATGTTCAGATTTGCTACCCACCATAAAGCCAGTAACATCTTGTAAGAACACGAGTGGTATTTTTTTTTGATTACAATTTGCAATAAAACGAGTCGCTTTATCTGCAGAATCATTATAAATAACTCCTCCAAATTGCATTTCCCCTTTTTTTGTTTTTAGAAGTTTTCGTTGGTTTGCAACAATGCCCACAGCCCATCCATCGATTCTTGCATAACCTGTTAAAATGGTTTTTCCATATCCTTCTTTGTATTGTTCAAATTCAGAATTGTCAACCAATCGTTTTATGATTTCTAACATATCATATTGCGCATTTCGTTCTTTGGGGAGAATTCCAAAAATCTCTTCTTCTTTTTCTTTGGGAGGGAATGCTTCTTTTTTACTAAAACCAGCTTTGTCATAATCACCAATCTTATCAACGATAAATTTTATTTTATCCAGTGCAGCTTTATCATCTTTAGCTTTGTAATCTGTCACCCCTGAAATTTCACAGTGGGTGGTAGCTCCTCCCAGAGTTTCATTATCAATACTTTCGCCAATTGCAACTTTAACTAGGTAACTTCCAGCTAAAAATATGCTCGCAGTTTTATCTACAATCAATGCTTCATCACTCATAATTGGTAGGTATGCTCCTCCAGCAACACAACTTCCCATGATGGCAGAAATTTGGGTAATCCCCTTACTACTCATCACAGCATTGTTTCTGAAAATACGACCAAAATGTTCTTTATCTGGGAAGATTTCATCCTGCATAGGTAGGTATACTCCAGCAGAATCTACCAAATAAATGATAGGAATGTTGTTTTCTATGGAGATTTCTTGTGCGCGTAAATTCTTTTTTCCGGTAATAGGAAACCAAGCACCTGCTTTTACTGTAGCGTCATTTGCCACAACAATGCATTGTTTTTGTTGAATGTAGCCAATTTTTACAATCACCCCACCCGAAGGGCATCCTCCGTGCTCTGCATACATATCCTCGCCAGCAAAAGCTCCAATTTCTATGGATTTAGAATTTACATCTAATAAATAATCAATTCTCTCTCTAGCGGTCATTTTGCCTTTTTCATGATGCTTTTCAATTCGTTGTTGACCACCACCTTGTTTTACTTTTACAAAACGTTTGTGTAGATCTGAGAGAAGTAACTTGTTGTAATCTTCGTTTTTATTGAAGTTGATATCCATAGGAGTTTGATTCTTATTTTATGCTAAATTAAGAAATATTCTTTTTAAAAAATTCATAAAAATCACCCATCATCATATCACCAAAAGATTCCTAATTATTCAGATTTAAAAAGGTGTTTTTTATCGTCTTAATAGTGAAAAGTGTCCTTTTTTGGTGATGGGCATTTTGTTTGTGTTGGCAGGAATAAATTGTACACGAAACAAATAATCATCTGAGGGCAGTCTTGTTCCGTTATAGGTTCCATCCCAGCCTTGGCTATCTATTGGGATTTGTGCAACTAATTTTCCAAATCTGTTATAAATATCAATACTACTATTCGGGTAAAAGCTTTTATTAGCCCCTTTAATACTCCATGTATCATTTTTTCCGTCACCATTTGGGGTAAAGAATTTAGGAAATTGAATGACAGAAATTTGTAATTCTTCATCAAAAACACATCCATTTTTATCATTTACGATAATTGTGTAAATACCTCCTTCAAGATTTTCAAAAACAGGAGTATCTTGAAAACCAGAAAATGGATATCGATTACTGGTATCCTCATTTCTAAGAGCATATTGGTATGCGCCCGGGCCTAAGTTATTGCTTATGGTATCGATACTTACAGAAATGGTATTGGTATTCCCAATATTATTGGCTTCATCGATAATCGTGATAAAGCTTTCTTCTAGGGTAGCGACCTCAGATTCCTCAACGACGATTGTTCTACTACGAGAACATCCATTGAATTTATCAGTGGCCGTAACTGTATAGTTTCCTGCCGTTGTTACTCCTTGAGTAGCATTGATTCCTAAGTTAACTCCCGATTTATTTGTCCATTGATAGGCGTAAATTGCTCCTGGATTCTCAGCCTTTAAAGTAAGTGCTGTATTGTTTAAGCAAACAATTCGTGGATCGTCAATGTTTTCTTCCCCCATTACAAAAAAGCTAGGAACTTTGTTGATTTGTAAATAGAACTGACCCAGACCTTGACAATTATTGTTAATAGTACTCAATATTTTGTAGTAAATAGGAAACTGTATTCCCTCAGTTACATGAGTGGTGTCAATTTTAGAGATATTGTTTCTGTACTTGGTAATATAAATGTCATTTAGAGCATCTGTTCTATCTTTTTGGTTTTCATAGAAAAATACCCTCGTATTTGGGGGTGGATTGATGTTATTTACAATAGATATACTATCTAATGAAAAATTAGTAATGAAATCGGTATCAGAATTATTCCCGTTAGCATCCAAGAAATCGTCACAAACAGGAGGTTGCAGTGTATTGAATGGGTTGTCGAGTGTTCGACCCACGTTAATTGTTAGAGTTACCAAGTCTTTAGAACACCCTCGATCAGAGATTACTTTGACATACACAGATTGTGAGATATTGGCAATTACAGGATAGGATGTTGGGGTTGTAATGAGAGTAGCTCCTGTTGCGTCTTCATAATATTCAAATGTTAGTAGCTTGGGAGTATCCGAGATATTGATTTCTGAGAGCGTTAAATTTACCGTAGGGTTGGGGTCACTGGTGGTGATACACTGCTCTAGGATTATCGGATTATTTTTTATTTTTGGGAGCGGATCAACAATAAGAAAAAAAGATATCGAGGCATCAAAACATGTCGGATCAGCTTTGTTTTCTAATCGAACAAAAATTTCTTGATTATTTTTAGTAATGTTCCTGTAAGGTATATCTTTAGGAATTATAGTTGCAACATCAGATGTTTTAGCTCCAAGAGGTGTTGTGTGATAAGAGATGTTATAAAGTGTTGGGACAAGACCACTAGGGCCTCCCAGGATGGCCTCATCTTTTGTGTTTAATAAAAAGGCATCGTGATATCCAAAGTTTGGGCCAGAAATATCAGTGTCACAGGCACGATATGGGCCTGGATCTACAGCAACGGGTAATTCACTTACGGTTAGAGTAAAGAATGTTATAGCAGGACAGATTTTAGGGGCCAATTTGTTATAAACTCTGGCATAAATTCGTTGAGAACCTGGAGAATTTACTATATAGTTATTGGGTAAATTTGTACCCGCTACGTTATCGTTAGCCTTCGCAGAATCATCAAAATACAATACTTCAAAAATATTATCATCTAAGCCGTCTATTATTTCTTTACTCTTGAGTGATAATTTTGCTGATTTTCGAAAGTCAAAAAAAGTTGGAACAGTTGCATCTAAGACACATTCATAAATTGGTTCTGGTATTGGTTTTGCCCTCGGAGCCTCAAAAACTTTTAAGTTAAAAGAAGCATTGTATTGAGCCTTGTTGCCACAAACATCTTTTCCTTCAATTTTTAATTTGTAGGTTCCTTCATCTGCTGTTTGAATATTGGTTAAATCTAAGGTTGTACTATTGGATTTTACTGTTACTGTAGTTCCGTTGTCAAAAGTCCAAATATAAGTGTCGTCTGTGATACCTGTTATTGCTTCAGGAGTGATTACTTTAGTACTTCCTATACAGGTTTTTAAATCTAGATTATTGGTTGGAATTCCTAATTCATCTGTAATTTTTATGGGTAATAATAAAGAGGATATAAATGGAGGCAAACCTTGGGTAGCGAATCTTCCTTTTAGGTCAATGGCATTTTTAGTAAATATAACATCCGAAGCACTTGCATTGGGATTTTCTATGACATCTAAAAAAGGAGCAAAACCATCATAATAAGCTAATGGGATGGTAGCATAAATTTTTCCATCGGGGCCTAATTGTAAAGCTCCTCTATAACCTCCCTCAGGATAATCAATGCTGCCAGGAATTTGAGTGTGAATTAGTTCTCTGGATCTAGGGATGTCTGTTGCTATTAAATCGAATTGAAAAAGTTTGTAGGTTACAGCAGTATCAAATAAATCACCTCTCGCAGCAGAGGTTGTAGAAACATATAGTTTCTTCGAGTCAGGAGAAAATTCTACCCCATAAGCTTGTCCAAGTCCGCCAATAATTCCATCAATAAGTTTAATTTCACTAATGGAGACTTCACCTGTCTCATTGTTGAAATCATATAAAATTGCTCTATTCCTAAAATCATCAGATTGATTAGTAATAGCTAATTTAGTTCCATCTGGTGATATTTTTAGATAACCTCTTCTTACTGCTGAAGTTGGAACAGTAGATATTACTGGAGCCGAATCAATACCAGTATCATCCACTAAATAGGAGTAAAATTGATTATCTACAGCAGATACTACCCAATAGGTATCACAAGTTTTGCCCTTTACAGCAGCAACTTTTTCTTCCCAATTGTTAAATCTTCCATCAGATAAATCCTCATAAAAAACACCATCACCATTTTCGTCGATTAGTTGTCCAATTCCTCCACCTAACGTTATGTCTATGGTATAACAGTTAAGCCCTTTTCCATCTTCAGCAATTCCAAATATATCATATTTTGGGCCATCATCAACTGTAAACAAGTAATAGATTGAGCTAGAACCTGGTTTTGGAATGATCATACCAGATTGTGTACTAGAGGGATCTCCTTTTAAGTTATTAGCCAAAGAACCGTCTGTATATTTCATTATATCATGGTTCTTGTCATAAACAGTAATCCCATCAGAATAAAATAACAAGTTTCCATCTGCATCAGAAAATGAAGAACAGCCTTCAAAGGTATCTAACATCCCATTGGTCAATGCAGTTGGTGGGTTGGTGTTAAAATCCAAGCCAGCATTTTCTCCAAAATACCAAATATTAGCTTCTTTTTGGGAAAATGATTTTAAGGCAAAAAACAGGAGTATGAGGAGGATATATTTCTTCATTTGATGAATAATTGGTTCTTTAAACCAAATATAAATGAAAAATGCTATAAATCCCGCTTTTTTAACAGTGTATAAGATAAATAAATGAAAATGAACGTCCAGACGAACACAATAAAAATACCATTGAGTTCTACCTCAG
>Ga0228648_1000069_pt1 | contig 19296 bp, 24 predicted proteins | sample 60DmetaG_FD_190073 | JGI IMG/M metagenome (GOLD analysis project Ga0228648, IMG submission 190073) | Seawater microbial communities from Monterey Bay, California, United States - 60D | ecosystem: Environmental > Aquatic > Marine > Coastal | place: USA: California | collected 2016-11-12
TCTACTGTCTCATGGAGTGAGACAGTAGATCGAGTGTATGATTTTTTAATCAAACCACAGGATATTGACCCCGATTTAAAAGAAGAGTTAAAGCAGGCTATCTTAAATCAAGATGTAATGCCATCGATGAGATCTCTATGGGCATCCGGGGAGTTTGCCAATACAGACAATACTGCAATATATAATTGCTCGTTTATGCCGATTGATAACTTGAAGGCATTCTCAGAATTGATTTATATCCTCATGCAAGGAACCGGTGTTGGTTTTTCTGTAGAGGAGAAATTTGTAAAAAACCTGCCAACAGTTTCTTTTCCCGTTGAAGGAGAATTAACGATATACCAAGTCCAAGACTCATCGGATGGATGGGCAGATGCGGTTTATTTTGCAGTCACTTCGGCTTTTAAAGGAATGGAATTTGAAATCGATTACTCTTTGGTTCGACCTAGAGGTTCCTTTCTTAAGACCAAAGGTGGGAGAGCCAGTGGTCCGGAGCCATTAATTGATGCAATCAACTTTATCCGTACCACAATAAATAATGCTTCAGGTAGAAAATTGAAGGCAATCGAATGTCATGATATTTGCTGCTCATTAGCAGAAGTTGTTGTAGTTGGTGGTGTTAGAAGATCTGCAATGATCTCATTTTCAGACCCAAACGACATTGAGATGAGACATGCTAAAGATTGGAAGAAAGCTGCATTTCCTTTACGTAGATATATGTCAAACAATTCTGCTTACTTCTCAGAGAGACCAAGTAAAGATGTTTTTGACAGAGAGTGGAAACAACTCGCAGAAAGCGGTAGCGGTGAGCGTGGTCTTTCAATCGATAATTGGTGGAAAAAGGCAGTTAGACCTAAAGGTGGAGTTCGATCGAACCCATGCCATGAAATTGGCTTGCGATATAGAGAGTCTGTAGATCCATGGACAGGTGAAGGTGGAGGCGGTCAGTTTTGTAATTTATCTGCAGTAGTTGTTCGTTCTGAAGATACAACTTTAAGTTTACTCCGAAAGGTCGAACTTGCAACCTGGTTGGGTTGTATACAAGCAACATTTACAAAGTTCCCATATTTGAGAAAAACATGGGTTGATTTATGTAAAGAAGACAGATTAATCGGTGTTGATTTGACTGGGCAGTGTGATAATCCAAGGTTGATGAAAAATGCAGAATTTCTTTCTAGATTAAATGTACGTGCAGTAATTACGTCTAAAAAAGCAGCTAAGATCCTGGGGATCAATGAACCTGCCGCAGTCACTTGTGGGAAACCAAGTGGTAATACATCTCAGATGCTAGATTGTGCTAGTGGATTTCATCCTCGATATAGTAAATATTACTTCAGACATATACGTATTAGTGCAGATGATCCACTTTCAGAGTTGTTGAAAACTCAAGGTGTACCTATGTTTAAAGAAGTTGGACAACAGGATTTACCAGAAGAACAAGTAAAAACTTGGGTCGCTAGATTCCCTGTTAAGTCCCCAGATGATTGCATGACTAGAGATGATGAAACATCTTTTGATCAGATGGAAAGATATCTTACGATTATGAATACATGGTGTAGATATCGAGGACACAATCAATCTGCAACAATTTATGTCAAAAATGCAGACTGGGATAAAGTTGGTCAATGGGTATGGGATAACTTTGATGAGATCATTGGGCTATCATTCTTGCCATATGATGGTGGGAATTATGAGCTAGCTCCATATGAGGAGATCACAGAAGAACAATACACTCAAGAGTTAGATGGATTCCCTAAAATTGATTACTCTAAGCTAGTTGATTTTGAAGATTATGACATGGGTGAAGGAAGTTTTGAGATTGCTTGTACCGGTGGATCATGTGAGTTGTGATAAAATCAAGCACGCTTTAAATTAATGTGTTTGGGATTTAAAAATGGCTAAAAAGTGGCTAAGTAAAAAAGAAGCAATGGAACTCCTGGGATTAACAGGACCACAGATCCGGTATAAATCAGAGGTAAGTAAAAAAATAAAAAGAAGAAAACAAAAAGGTAGGGTTCAGTACCAGATAGAGGTGGGAGACTTAAAGGAAAGTGAAGTCAGTACATCTACTCCTGTTTTTTTTAATGAAGATGCAAGTGGGTATCATTATGATCCAAGTGCAGAACAGTATCTTTTTTTTAATTTACCCGACCAACCACCTGTTGTGAGAGTTAGTAGAGTAAAAGTTGAATCTTTAATAAAAGATTACTCGAATGAAACAGGGGGGCTTACGGTTAATCAAATTGCAGGAAAATACAAACTAAGTCGTCCATCCGTCCAAAGGATTTTGGCGTACATGGGAAAGACCCATGATTCATCTCCTTTTACTTCTGAAAAACTACAAGAATATTCTGAAGATGATCTCGTTGCAGATTTATTGAGATCAAAAGAACAACGGGTTTTAGTAAAAGCACAACAAAAGAGACTTACACTATCACAAAGAAAATTAGATGATGTTTATCTTGTAAAGGAATTTATAAATGAGGTAGCGAATCGATTGAACACCGTTTCGCTCCCAAAATTGAGTTCTAAGGCAATTAAACACAAAAGAGGCAATTACACTGCGGTGATAGGTCTTACGGATCTCCACATCGGCAAGAGAGGTGTTGACGGGTTTAATAGTAATGTTGCCTCTACTAGAGCATTAAAAACTACTCATATTGCAAAAGAGAGAGCCTTGGAAATGTGGGGTGTACCCGATCAGTGGGTAATTACTTGTGGCAGTGATATGTTACATGTAGATAATTATCGAGGAACAACAGAGCGAGGAACTCCAATGGACACAGATACAGACCCAGTATCTATGCTTGCTATCGCTTACTCTACAATGGAGACAATTGTAGAAAACCTTAAACAAACTGCAAGTGTTAAAGTAGTTGCTATTTCGGGTAATCACGATAGGTTATTATCTTCTGCGTTAGGTATGATGTTGTCTGCCAGGTACACAGGTGAAGACTCAGTGGAAGTAATTGATGGTTCCCTGGGTAGTTCTTATATAAGATATGGAAAAACATTACTGGGATTCAATCATGGAGATACAATAAAGCATGAGAAGTTACCCAATATAATGGCAGGAGAAAGACCTAAAGACTGGGGTGAGTGCCATGGTAATTGGGAATGGTTTACCGGACACTTTCACTGCTTGACTTTAAAAGTACATGAGTATAATGGGTGTCGTGTTTGGGTAATGCCTGCTTTATCTGGTACAGATCGCTGGCACAAATTGATGGGATACAATCTCAATAGAAATCAGTTAGCAATGTTTAAAGTAGAACCCGATAATGGTGTTTCTGCACTTGAGTTAATTCAAGGAAAAGAGAAATAAAAAATGAAAGTAGATATTTATGATGACAGTATTGGTTGCGTTGAACTTATTGATTTTATGGGCGATGATCAACGCGCGGTAGCAAGTGCTAGGGTATCTTTAGCTAAAGACACAGAGACACTGGATCGTGAGATGAATGAAAGAGACTTAAAATTGATGCGTTTCTTAATAAGAGAGCATCACACTTCTCCTTTCGAGCATTCAACTGCAACAGTACGTATTGTTTGTCCACTATTCTGCCGATCTCAAATTATGCGACACCGTACCTTCTCTTTCAATGAAGTCAGTCGTAGATACACGGCAGATAATCTTCAGTTTTATATTCCAAATAAACTAAGAAAACAGGCCGACAAAAACTTGCAATGTTCAACCGATGAAGAGGTGGATGATAGTAAGTTGTACGATCTATATGTACAGAACACAAACTATTGTCTAGCAAACTTTAACAAGTTGATAGAAGGAGGTGTTTGTAGAGAGCAAGCAAGAATGATATTGCCGCAATCCATGTATACAACTTTTTGGATGACGGGCAACTTACTAAACTGGGTTAAGTTCTTAAAGTTAAGACTAGATATGCATACACAATATGAAACCCAGGCAATTGCTAAGGGTGTTTATATGTGTTTGGCAAATGTGTTTCCATTGACCATGCAAGAGATGTTGAAAAGTCAAAAGGTGTAGAAATATGATGACACGAATTAAACTCAAAACGAAAAATATGGGCGTGAAGTTTAAGGATCTTGCTTTGGTTTCTGGAATTTCATACACATACACTGTTCAGATTTTATCAGGCAAAAAAAGACCAAGTCTTGAAGTAGCTCAAAAACTAGCGAATGCATTCAACAAACTAGTAGAAAAAGAAGAAGTGTACGCAAAAGACTTTAATCCAAAATCATAATTAAACAGAGTTCTGATAATATTAAGTGTACATAAAAATGGAGGATGTATGCTTGAATTACAGACAGTAGAATGCAGTAAGAAAAAGATTGACGAACTCCACAAAACAGGTTCGTTAAACATTGAGGACTATAGTTTAAGTCCAGACTCTAATTACTTTCTTTTTAAAGGACAAGATGGATCTTCAGGTATTGCATGTGCAAACGATGGTTCATTGACTAGAGTCAACGTAAAGGGGATTCAGTTTTCTAATATGAAACCACGGGATATAACTCAGTCCTGTTTCTTTCATGCACTTAAAAACTTTGAATTGGTTGTTGGCTTAGGTGCAGCAGGTACAGGGAAAACTAGCTTGTCTTTGGCTTATGCACTTCAACAATTGTTTAGAAAAGATAAAAACATTGTACTTTGTAAACCAACTGTATTTGTTGGACAGAAGAGTAATGCGATCGGCGCTATCCCCGGGGATCATCGAGAAAAGATGGCAGGGTATATTGATTCTTATTTAGTAAGTATGAGGAAAATATTGGGAGAATCGGCAGAGCATCATTTATATCAAATGGAAGAGGAGGGTAAACTTCAATTCCAACCACTTGAATTGGTTCGGGGTATGCACTTTGAAAACACTGTACTGATTGTAGATTAAGCCCAAAATTGCTCACCACATGAATTGATGTCCATAATATCTCGTGTAGGAGAGAACTCAACGTGTATTGTTTTAGGTGATCCATCTCAAATAGATTCTGGTGCCAGATGGAAAGAGACTGGATTATTTGCTCTAGTATGCAGTGATTCTTTTTTTGATAGTGAATTTGCGGTTGGTGTTAAGCTAACAGGTCAATATCGAGGGCCAATGGCAACACTTGCTGCAAACGTATTAAAAGAGCTACATGAACTTGAAGACAGATCGATAGATTCTGATACCTTGGATTATGGATAAGCGTATTGGAGAAATCGTTCATGTTAGATTAGATGGAAGTACTTTTCCAGCTATTCTGATTGGAGTGTTTGAAGACACATACGGAGTTCAATGCTTGTTCTATGATAGCTACTATTTGATTCCTCATTCATGTGTTTCATTCGAGGAGGTAGCCAAGCATTATGTTATTCCGCAGGATTAAACGAATAAGAAGATTGGTTGTATTGTGTCTTTCCCATAATGCGCACAAAGAACATTGAAATCCATATATTCAACTGCTTCTTCAACAGTCATTTTATCTTCTTTACAGTAAACAGAAATCATGGAGTTGTAATTATAAACAGGGTTGCCTTGATAAGTATGGCCTACAAGACAGTTGTTAAATCTTTTTGGAAGCATCATAAAGTTCATTGGTGCCGAATCCATGGCAAATCTATATAACACCTCTATTAAGTTCACAATGTCCGGTGAATCATTCTCGTTAATTAAGTCTTCCAGGGGTATATTTTTTTTTGATGCTTTACTTTTCATTTTATTTTTCCTGTAGTGCTTGCCTAAAGTTTCTTTAAGTATAGTTTCTTTATCTTTTGAAGTATCTACACTAGCGAAAAATTTGGAAAGAACAATACCTAATTGGATTGCCTCGACTTGTATTTTGAGTTGTGCAGCAAAAGGTTGTCTACCATCGTAAATTTTGTTTAATGAACTACGAAGGTATACTTCTAGTGTTTCACCGTTCATCGCACTTGATACACTAGGGGTTGACTAATGGTTTAGTTTTTTTTTACTGTTTTCTTGTGTTCTTCTAGTTCTTTTTTAATATCCACATCGGATTCTTCTGCTTCGACTTCAAATGTTAACTGAGTTGGAAAAACAGATTTGTTATTATCAATCCTTTTTTTAGATCTTCTTAAATATGAATCAAGAGACTCGTTGAGTTGTAGTTGGGATGTGGTGGGGGTTCCCCAATTTTTTGGGTTATCTTCCATGGGTTCTGATTTCTTGTCTTCCAGTTGTGCTTGGAGTTGTAAGTTAGTTCCACCAATAGTTCCACTAGGCCGATACATCGGGCCAACTTGATCCCAAATACTACCATCTTTATTATATAGTTTATTCACATTCTCACCAGGAGTGTGTACTCTTGGAGTAGCCCAATTCTTTAACTCTTTTTCACTTGGTACTTCTGCAGAGGGGTTTTCTTGAAAGTAAAGATTTAATCTTTTAGCAACTTCTACTTTATAGGGATCTACTTGCTCTTGTAAAGTGTGTGGGGATGTTCTTTTCCTTCTTCCGCCACCTGTAAGATTTTTAATCATTGAGTCTGCAGATCGGTTTTCAATTGTTGTCATAGTCGTTGGAGTCGCCCAATTCTTTAATTCAACATCTCGTACCTGATCTTCTATTCTACCTTTTTTCGTCCCTATTGAACCGGGACCGTTTATCATACTAACCCTCGGGGTTCCCCAACTTTTCCCACAAGACTCTGATTGCTCTTGTGCATGTTGCAGGTACAACTCCGTTTCCGAGTAATCTAAGTTCATCTGTTCGATTGTCAGTACGTGAGTACAATTCGGAGATGTCCACCCCACAGGAACCCCCATCAGAGTTTCCACCCATCGTGGGTTCAATTTGCCCGTGTAGTTCGCTTCTGAGTGAACCTGTCTTGGCATCGTGTCCATTCTCTGCTTTCCGTCCTTCCTCGTTGGTAGTTTCTTGTTTATTGTAATCTCCATTGAATCCCTGGATATTGGTGTTGTCCATGCTTTCACTTGATTCAGATTCTCTTTCTGATTCTCCAACTGTTTTTCTCTTATTCCATGAAGAATCGGATCGTTGCCCAATCCTCTCTGACCTTTGTTTAATGGGTTGTTGGATACTTTCCCCCCTTCTGATGCCGTTGGGGTTGCCCAAGATCGTTCGCTTTGGTTCCCACGAGTATTGACCAACTCCTCTTGGTGCGGGGTATAGGATTTGCTTTTGTTCATGCAGTCTTGAAGAAACAAAATCTCTTCCTTGCTTGTTGAGTCTTGAATTGACACCAAGTATAAAGACTCGTTTGCGTTGATGTGGGGCGCCGACTTCACGCGCCGAGAATACTCCTGCCGTTGCTTCGTAACCCAACCTTTCCAATTCTCTGAGGACATGTTGCAGAACACTTGTTCCTTCTGGATCTGGCCATCCGTCTTTGAGTTTTGAACTGATGATTCCTTCAACATTCTCGAAGAAAACAACGGGAGGTCTCCCCAATTGTCTGATTCCATCAACGATGTATGGCCACAAGTGTCTTGGGTCTTCGCTTCCATCTCTTCTTCCTGCTTGACTAAAAGGTTGACAAGTGAAGCCTCCTGACAGGATATCCACTTTTCCATTAAAGAGTCCCCAGTTAAAGGTTTTAAGATTCGTCCAGATAGGAGCAACATCAATCCACCCTTTTTCCATCTTTGCAACCAAGTTTTGGCAGACGAAGGCTTCGATCTCCACATAAGTGATTGTTCTGATAGGGAGGCCAGCTCTTTTAAATCCGAGATCAATTCCTCCGTATCCGGAGCAGAGGGAGATATGGGTGAGTTCTGAAGGTTTTTTGGTAATATCCACATTGGTTTCCTTTATCTTAGTTTTTTTCTTGCCCTAAATAGGCGTACTTTGTATGCAGATTCAGTAAGCCCTAAATCTTTGGCGGCTTCCTTTATCTTGATTCCGTTTACTGCATGACTAATAATTAACTTGTCAAAGTCATTAAGCTTAGTGAACCTATCTTTAATAACATTTACATTTGTCTTGTCAACAAGTATTTTTTCCGGAGTTCTATAGTCAATTGACTCTGCATCAAAAAACAATTGCATTTGCTTTGTTCTATATGAATCTCTTCTTATCTTCTCTTTTAATAAGTTTTTTGCAATTGTGTAAATCCAATTCTTCAAAGAGCATTTTTTGTTAAAATTATTAATGTTTGAAAGAGCTAAAACAAACACATCTTGTGTAAATTCTTCTGAGGTAGATGGATCAAAGTATTTTTTAAAGATTGCGGTTATTTGTTTTTTTGTCTGTGGGTACAGGTTTTCTATATCGTTAGTCATCATTTAACTTTCTAGCTATCGTTTCTGCAATCTTAAAGCTTAATTTAATCGGAACTGCATTCCCAATTTGCCTATGCATATCTGAGATGCTTCCAGAGAATATAAAATCATTTGGGAATGTTTGTATTATTGCACATTCTCTTACAGATAAACGTCTTTTTTTATTGGGATGTATTTCTGAAATCGATGCAGTTATCGTGTCGCTTGGTGTGTCCCAATTACTTATTCGTAAAGACTGGTCAAAAGTAATTTCTCTTAGTTCAAGTTCAGTAACTTTTTGATCATATAAGTCGTCAAACCCAAGTATGTCTTTTAGTATCCACCAATCTTTTGGTTTGGGTATACTGCCGGACTTATTATCATCACGGAACCAATGACCAGCAGTGTGATTATATCCAAAATGTTGGTCGATCTTCTTTGTTGTCCAGGTACTTCTCTTTTTCCATTCTTTTAAATATTCGCAAATCGTGGCTTGTGGTACTTTATGTTTCCGGTGCCAAAATTTGTTGGCTACATTTGTGTTTGCAACGTGATTGTAAATAGTTGATCCATTTAATTCAAATGGGTTGTCCCTGGTTCTTACATCGGATAAATGTTCGATTGAGTCTTTAACACTAATATAAGGACTTAATTCATCAAAGAACAGTGGTGTTGCATTACTATGGGTGGGTTTAGGGAATGGGTTCTCCATATCCATGCGATTGCCGATTATGAATACTCTATATCTATTTTGAGGTACGCCAAAATTAGCAGCATTTAGTACCTTAAAGTCGATCTTGTATTTATATTCTTTTCCGTTAAGCAGGATAGGTTTTTCAATATGATCTTTTATTTCACCGATGACTTTACCATTCATCCAACTGACCATCCCTACAACATTTTCCATCACGAAGAATTTAGGCAATGCTTCTCGAACCACTCTAAAGTATTCCCAAACTAATTTCCCTTTAGGTTCATCTGTTCCCATCCGATTCCCAGCCACACTAAATGTTTGACAAGGTGGCCCACCAATCACCACATCTACATCTCCTGCCGAAAGATTTGCTGCATCTAGTATTTCTTTTGTTTTTATATTTGTGATATCTCCATTAAGGACTTCCACACCATCTATGTTTTTTTTAAAGGTAGTGCTTGCAGTCTTGTTTTCTTCAACTGCCACTAAGCTTTTAAAACCAGCTAAATGAAAACCAAGGTCCATGCCACCACATCCAGAAAACAAGCTAATTACTTTTTTATGTTCATTATTATTGTTGTGTCTCATTTTGTTTAATTCCAATCGTTATCGATTAATCTTTATTTTTTATGGTTGTTGAAAAGTCTTTAGTCATAGTAATTACGCAATCAAGAATACTTTCTTTTGAATCGCACCCATCGATATAAACAACCTCAACACCCTTGGCTTCCATATCCTCAAGAAAAAGTTCATAGGCCACTTTTTGGCGCAAGAGAAACCCAAAGTTAACATCTTGATCAATATTACCTCTGGCTTTAACTCGACTCATGGCTTGTTCAGTTTCTATATCAAGAAAGAAGATTACATCTGGTAGAGGAGATGATTCTAAGAAGATCCTTCGAGCCGCTAGGTATAAATCAAACTCTGAGCAAGAGATATCTCCATAAGATAATCCAACTCTAGCGAATACACTATCAGACCAGAGAGATCGATCATATACATTAAATAAACTCGGCTCATAGGACTTCCATTGATCAAACCGAGATTTTAAGAATTTCACTTGAGTTAAAAAGCCATTATCAACTTGGCCATCAAACATAATAGCTTCATCAAAGACTTTGAAATTTTCGGCGCATTGTAGTTCATTAACTAAACTACTTTTACCAGCACCCATAATCCCTTCTACACATATACGCAAAGTCATAGCTACCCCCTATCAGAATATATAAATCAAGATTCTATACCAACACATTTTAAGCCCTAAATCAACAATACTAGAAAACCACCAAATTTCGGCCTTTGTTGAACAAACAATAACAAATAAAATAATAAACAATAAATATAGATAAACTTAATAAACAACAACTAATAAAGATTATACAGGTATATTATGTACACTCACTCTGTACTTGTGATCATTATGTATTATCTAAAACCTACACACTACCATATCTTACCCAGTTATACCCTAATTGGTGTACAAGGCCTCTAAACGTATGCTTTATTGGTGCCCATTGTGTCCTGTAAGCGTCTTTTATGGTTTTTCCATACCCATATGAGGGTAGGGGTGATAATCGTTCGTTACAGATCAATTATGGGACTATTGGATTTTGGGTTATATTTTATGTTTTTTTAGAAAACAACTGAAAGAACCAGATACCTATACACCCTTATACTACAATATTTCTGAAAATGGTTTCAGAATTGGTCGATTTTCAGAAGTTAATGATTTCAATAACTTAGTATGCGAAATCCCATAAGCAGCAATAAGCTTTTAAAAGAGCGGATACCTGGGTGTAAAAAAAGCTAAAAAACATTAAAAACTACCAACAAAACGAAGCAGCATATTAATTGCCATCCACAAGCCCATCAGTCGTATTTAAATTAATAACATATATAATGGGGAGGGTTTGTAATGTTGCGTGTCTTAGGAATCAAAACAAAGAAAAAGTTAAAATTAAAAAAAATTAAATTATTAATATTCGATAATGGAATATTACTGAAGGTTATGTTTTGTGTTTTTTTTAAATTAGATAATCCGCTCGATAATTGAGGTCCACAACTCAATCCAGAAATATGGATTTGGGATTGAGTGTATTATGTGGAGGACCTCATCCAAGTAGATAACAGAATAACTGAGCCATCCAGTTGGGAACTCCCATATCGACATAAATAAAAGACATACTCGAACGATATGCAGGAGAATGTATGGAACGATATATCTCCGAAACCTCCTAGTCCATTTTTCTTTATTTGATATGGGGGGTTTGGAATGTAATTTAACTTTCTCTTTTGGAGAAGGAAGATGGAGTCGATCTCTTTGAGTTTTTAATGCCACCCCATATATGGGCATTGGATTCTTGACTCCCTTGAGTATATATTTACCTAGGTCTGCAATTAGGATGTCCTTTATCGAGGAGGCATGAGCCATCGTCACTTGTGCTGCTCTTTGTGTCATTAGTATCTGCCCAGGATCTGCTAGAGAACACACTCTAGCACAAATCGATTTATGGACTCCTTCAACTTCAATTGGTTTAGCTCCCCTGGATATCCATATTTTTGAATTGCTACTCATCATCACAACACCTGCATGTATCCCAACTCGACTTTGTAGCTTCAGGTGTTTCTCAACTAGCGTATGGTATTCTAAAGAGTAAGAGACTGCATCTTTGATTGATTCAAAGATAAGTAAGGCTCCATCGGTTTTATCAATTTCAATCCCACCGTATTTGATCAACAGTCCCCGGAAGATCCGATCATAAACCCGAAAGACTTCTGCAGCTTTTCTGTCCCCAACTTTCTCAATAAATCGAGTAGAGTTGGCTAAATCGATCACTGCGATGATCGCAAAGGTTGGCTCGATGTGTCCCAACTACTTACTTGCTTTCTCTTCAATGCAACTTAGTTCTGCTTCAAGACGCGCTAATCTCGAATAGATCTCTTTAGAATCTACTCCACCAGATACTCGTTCTTCTAGTCTAGCTATTCGCTCTGATGCATTCTGTATCTGAGGCTTTAGTGATGAGTTGATGACTCCAAAGACATCTATGCGACCGTGTCTATTTGACTCTATGTGGTTCTTACAATCATCCACCTGGTGTCGCAATGCTTGTAATTGTGCCTGGATGCGAGTGATCTCTTTTGAGAAGTTCCAAAGCAGACCGCCTCCGGCAAGAAGTGCGGGTAGTACTTCAGTCAGTATTGATGTAATTGATTCCATAAAAAAAGACTCCGTTTTGTGAACAGAGTCTATTATATCAGAACGGGAGGATAGTCGTTGTTGAAAAGTCAGTAATTAGTTAACTGGGTCATTAATTAGTTTATTACTTAAACAGTTCATACTCGATTGACCAGGTACCTTCTTTTAATGCACCGAAGGATACAATGTAATTCCCAAGCCAATGGCCTGTAACTTCAATTTCAAATTCTGGGCAATCTACATTGCTATCCACTTCATTTGTTCCAGAGATGATGAATGTCTCTAGGCCACCGGCATCTGCCACGTCATCAAGTAAATCTCGTTGTTCTTCAGTTAAGTTATCTGTTTTGTAGTCGATTTCCATTTTTATCTCCAGCTAATCTTTTTGCTAAGTTGCCCAATTACGTCTTGAGTAAACTCTTTGATCTCTTCTAGTTCATCCATCTCGATGATTGCGAGTTGTAAAGCAGACATGATTTCAAGGTACTCTTTTAAAGAGATTGTACATGTAGTGCCATTGATGTTTTTCTCTAGGGTTTCCTTTGCTGCATGTAGTAGCACTGTCTTATGTGTTTTGTTAGTCATTGTCATTATCCTTTATTAGTTCAATTGGTTTTTACAGACGACCGGTATTCTTGAAGAGATTAGTTAATGCATCCCAGGAGTCATTTTCGTTAACTTTTTTAGTCTTTTTGGTTTTAGGTGCAGCAGAGATTCCTTTGATCTTGTAAGATCCGGAGATGAAGTTTTCTTTTTTTAGTTTTGTGTCAATTCGATTGATTGTACATACAACATCTATTGTAGATTTAACTGTCCCTTCATCAAAAGACCAAGATTCACTCACAACATCAAATTTTACAGTCAAACGCTTATTGGCACCACCCATGTTCACAAGGCAGGTGTATTTACCTTTTTTAGTTGCAATTCCAGCAAGTTCTTCTCGTTCGGTTTTATTAGTTAAGTTAAAAGTTTTCATTGTCATTATCCTTTTTCAGTGTTTTGTTTTTTGATCAACCGTTGATCTGTATTTGTTATACATAAAGATAATGCATAAGGTCAATAAAAACTTTAATAATATTTACATTAAATTAATTTAAATATTTAAAGCCATTGAAAACAGTAACTTACGTTGATTGGTGTTGTTGTTTAATTTCTTTTAGATTGGTTTAGTTAATAACTTTATTGATCCCTTAAAGGAACCAACCGTCTTTTTGGCCTGGCTTAAATACTGGTTGGGTACTCCAGTCAATTGGTGTTTCTGAGAAGGAGTCAAAAGTGTTTAAGATTATTTTTATGGTGCGAGGATCTAGTGTCTTATAATTGCAGTTTGCAATTTCTACTGCATTTGATCTAAACATAGGAGAATAGAATGCAGTGATCGATAAAAACTTCCCATCTTTCCAAATACGCCACTCATCATCCACAATTTTCTCAACGGTGAATCCTTCATTGTTTGCGGCATTTAGAAAAGCTTTAATGGGTTTAGAGGCCCCTTTTAAAACCACACCAGGAATTGCAGTAGGAGTCGCATCAGTAGGTAGTTCAGTAGCTGGTTCAATAGCTACTACATTAAATTGAGTTAGATACTCGTTTAGTTGTTCAATAGTTGTTAGGCTCCCATAACTAGAACTAACACTGGAGTGTGATGAACGCAAAGAAAGTGAACCAGATCGGCTAATAGACATTGTGTCTGTTGGTGTGTTATTTGAAGCACATACAATGTACCCCTTTTTTCCTTTTGAGATTTCCACATTTAATGTTTCAGTTTTAAAACAAACCCGATCTTTAGGGCCTTCAAAGTTCAGTGTGATTGTTTGGTTGTTTAAGTTTTCCATTGTCATTATCCTTTTTCAGTGTCTTTTTTGTAATGAGGAATAATTTCCTCGATGTAATGAACTTACACTATATAAACCCCACAGGTCAATAAAAACTTTAATAACATTTAAATTAATTTAAACTAATTTTTAAATATCAATAAAAACAGAGACTTAGTCAACATCGTCCAATGGGATTCTATTTCTTCTTTTCAATTAATTTAATAACTTTCTTTGCCAATGAAGGAGGATTGATTGTAATTATGAGTCCCAATACATTAATTCCTTCCAATTCATTTAACGTAACTGAGCTATATTGAGCGGTGATCCCATCTCCGGTTGACTCGCATTCTTTTTTTATCTCCTCTGCTACATCAATCATCTCTTTTTCTCGATCAACTAACCATCGGATAAATACATGGATAGGCATATCGAGTTCAATGTTGATACCTGAATAAAAAACAATCCACCCCAGGTCGATAAGGGAGGTGTCTGCGATGATCTCTAGTTCTTCTTTAAATACCATGATGGCCTCCAATTATGTTTTGTGTACATATAGGAGGGTACAGGAAAGTGATTAAAGTTCGTTGTACTTTTTTATCATATAATCTAGTGCATCTTGTTTTGTTGAAAAGACAATAAGTGACTCTTCAAAATCTAGTCCATACCCTTCTAGGAGGATGACATCCACATCTACTCCCAGCAACTCTTTAACATGATCTGGTTGATCGATATCTGGATCGCTTTCTGGGAAAAAATGAGTAAGTCCAGACTTATGTTCAACTGCTTTCCAGAATAATCCTAATTTAAAATATACTTCACCCCACTCCTGGGTAATCAACTCAAACATGTGGTTTAGGTTAGCTTCCATTACTGCTTCATCGATTGATGATTCGCAAGACATTATTGTATGTTTGTTATGTTGGCCTGTATGGGTGGAGTATCCAACTTTTAACCGAGGTTGTATATAAGTGGCCTCGACAAAGTCGCCCTCGATAATCAAAGATTCTTTATCAACAAGCTGGGAAGCGGCCAAATAATAATGTTCACCAGAATAGGATGCAGCAAATGGACTGATAGGTACTTTGAAGTACTCCCCATATTTGATTGTAAGATCGAGGAGTGGATGATCTTGTTTAATTGTTTTATCTTTATACATGTCATATTCCTTTATGCATTTTTAATAGCGTTGATGATGTGGTCTAGGGCGTGAGGTACAATGATCGATGATTTGCCTGGTAGGTGAAACTCATCTTTCAGATATGCAATACGCATTGCTTCACGTAAACAATCGATTGCAGGTTGATCAAAAGAATCTACTGTTGCCTCTGATTTGGTGATTAGTGTATCGAGCGAGGAGAAAATAAGTATTTCAAGTTCTATACTCCTTGTCTTAGGGTTGATGGTTAAAAATAATAACTAACAAAAACCAAATAATCTTTATTTAAAATAAAAACAAATATTGAAATGTGAAAAGTATGTGTAATATCAAAAGCACTTTAATCTTTTAGAAAGGACCAGATGATGGAACCAGTTGATGAATTAACGAAAGAAAAAAACCACTCCACCCCACCGCCAATAGATAATGAGATGCTTCGATCTATTGTTGATTGGTTGTGGGTTAATCCGGGGCATGGGGATGATGTAGCAATCACAATGACACATGAGCAATATAGTGTTCGTGCATCCAGGATGAAAGAATATAAAAATTTAACCCACGCCCATATCTTGCTGCTCAGTAATTATGCCGCATCAGATAATCCAAGGCTCCACAAAAAAGCCCACACCCACCTCAATGAAATAAAATTATTAAAACAAAAGGTTGACTTCTCATATAAGTTACTTCGTCTTTTTAAAAAGCCCACCCCACCTTATGATTACTACCTAGCATCTATACTAGGTGATGCACCATTCTGGCAGGGTGTGGATGAGTTGATCGATTCTTATCAAACCGAGGACTCAATGATCAAATCAAAAAATGAGCCCCCCCCGGCAGACGGGGTATAGGGCCAACATACAGGAAGCCAAAGCACTCCTGGGGTGTGAGGGTAGCTACCATATTGAGGAACCACATCACATCGGATGACCCAACATCATTACACACGATGATTCGGTATGGGTCTGGGGTTGATCCATGTTTGTTTATTTATCTAGACAAATCATTTCATCGACCTCGAAATCTCGTTGATCCCCACCCTATTTATTGGGTGGGGATGGAATCTGCCCATGGCTTATAAGGGATGGCCAAATAAAATAGAGCCAAATTAATGTGCCAGGTAGATGATCATAAGCACATTGCTTTTATTTAGTAAGATGATCTGGAGCTAATTTAGTTTTCTATTAAAAAAAACACCGACAAAATAAGGGGCGCGCCATCAATGAGGTATCTATTCAATGATGTAATCACCTTTGTAGATGTTCCGAAACAAATTAGATGTCAACCTACCTGAATCAAAAGCAGAAACTACGTCAGGTACCTAAAACGGGGCGGGCGCTATTGATGTATGTACTATATGCTCTAATACATTACAAAACCTAGAAAAAAATTTTACGGCACTTTTTACAATAATAGTATAAAACCTAGAAAAAATTTTTACGGCACTTTTTACAATAAATGTGTTTTTTTCCCAAAAAAATCCAAAAAAAAAATCCGAAAAACCGATAAAAACGGCCTGTTTTAAGCACCTATAAGCAGCTATAAAGCCGCTTCTTACCTTTTCCCTCCATTTACCCTTATTAAGGATTAAGATCTATTAGGGGGTCATCTAATTCAGTATATACTTTCTCTAGTTTACCGTATAAAGGTTCCTCTATATATGAGTAAATCGCTACACTCTCATAAAATAATTCATCACTTGGTTTATCTAGTTCATTCTCTAATTTAAATTCAAGGGCATAATAGATGCGATAATCATCGCAATCGCTTACAAATCCGTTTTCAATGATATTTTTTGTTATATAATTAATCACGTTTTGAACAGATAAAGAATGAATGCTAGGTGTATCACCTCTAAGGGATTGATGAAAAGAGATAAAATATATCAATTCGAAGGCCTCTTCGAAGCTTTTTATATATACAGTGTCTAGAATATGGGTATTGACTTTCATTTTGTTCTTTCTTATTGGTTGTACTTGATCCAAAGAAACAAGATAAAAATCTTGATTTCTAGTTTGAGATCAAAGGAGAATATTAGTATTAAAATCAAGGATGTTCCTATCATGATTTTATTTTGAGGTATGGTATAAGGTCCTCTTTTCTTGAGGCTAAGACTAGTTTAGGCTTGCCTTTAATGTCGCGCCCATCGCAAGGCGTCTTACATGTCCCACAAGTGGGTAAATACGGATTACCGTCACCAAGTGATCTACATTTAATCGCGGGGGCAATTCCAGCAATCATCGATTTTAGTAAATCTTGATCTTGCTTGCTCTTATTTCCAAAGTAAACACTTTGACCTTTCATTAAAGTGTTATATGCATTCAATGGTTTAGATTCAGATTGCATAATAAGGTCTTTCAAAATCAAAGGTGGATTTACTGAGTAAGCAAAATGTTGCCTTGAGTTTTGCATCAATGCTCTTAATAAATAGAGTATGGATTCGTCTTGAATTTCACTAACGTCACCCCATATACTAAGGCGAAAGTTATATGATTTCTTTGGTAAGTACCCTTCCACAATGGGATTTTTATGCACCTTTCTCACCTTGTATATAAGAGAGGATTGCTTTACATAGCAACCTTTTTCTTGTTTATATTCCATTTTTCTTAATGACTTAACCAAGTGAGGGCAATCCTCATGACAAGCCTTCATTTGATTATACTTTAGCGGATTTTTTGTCGCGTCAAGTAGTAGTCGGCCTTCTCCTAATTTCTTAAGAGAGAAAGGCGTCCCACTCCATACGCTAGGAATAAAAGTAATTTGTGTATCTAGAGCACTAAAGCCTAATTTTTTGTTTGAGATATTATCTCCAAATATCGCGCTTTCTACAAGCATATATAGGCGTGCTGTTTCATCAAAATATATATTTTTAATCTTCATAATTCTATCCTTCAATAGTTATAGTTTTTTACTTTATAGAAGTGATGTCCTTCTATATAAATGAGGTCGCTTAAGGTAAGTGGTTCGTCACATTTGAACTTGCCTGTTTTAAAGTGTAAGGTTATAGGGCATAAACCCATGTTTAAGGGTGTTTTCATATTGGGTAAAGGCATACCCACAAGGCCCGCGCAGGGGTACTTGTGGGCGCCGTTGTTTATCTTATTGATTGCCTTATCTTGTATGTAAAACTCCTTAAATAGCATAAATGATTTAGATCTATAACACACCACCCCCCCGCGCACGCCCTTGCCACGGTGTAGGGTATGTTGACCTTTTTTATTTAGATTTGGTCTGACTGTCACTAACTCAAGTTTCACGTGAAACCCTCCTTTTCTATTTTGCTTTACAACGCTTTCGCGCTTCGGTTAGTGTAGTATGATATTGAGAAACTAGAATATTAAATATTCCGTATTCATTCGCTTTAAATACTCTGAAATGGTTTAAGGTTTTGCCGTTGCTCATAACCACGGCTTTTATTAAATATTGGTTGATTATGGTTCCTTGTGAATTAGTCCACTCAATATATTCGACCTCTTGAAAGGTTGAATAGGTTTTAAATCCGTTGTGTTTAATCTTAAAAGTTTTCTTTGGCATGGTGTGCCTCGCTTTCTAAAAGGTGGAAGTACTTCCACCTTTTGATAAATGTTTTTAGTATTTAGCTGGTATCATCTGATAATTTCAAAGAAGGGGGTCATGAGCAGAAAGAATTTTTTTTCTCTTAAGGATCAAATTCTTATTAGGTTTTTGAGATCTTCACTAAGTTCTCTAGTTCCTTTACTATGTAACTACTATAACAATATATTATTAACATTACAAGTATTTTATTAACTTTATTTCAATTAAGTTTTTTTCTCCTTTAATTTCAAGTACTTACAAGACAAAATAAAATTAATAAAATACTTTACATGCTCCTTTAAGTCTTGACCATGAGACCGTATAAGCTAAGTGCTTGATTTTAAAGGGCTTTTTCCTCACATAAAAAACGTATGCCATGCACCTACATCATACTACACTTGCCTACCTACCTAAGTACTTGATTTTAAAGGCGTTTTTGTGTGCTTTAAAATTATTAATTTTATGTACTTTGGTATAGGTCTATATAAAAACGCTGCTTTAAGGGGGCTTTACGTGCGTATTTAGGGTATATGCTCAATGTTTTTTTGTGTTTTATGTGCCTTTTCGATTGCCCCAACGAGGCCCCACCCCCAAAGCGGGCAACACACGTTTACATCAGGGTAATTTGGGGTTAAATGTAGGAACGAATTTTTGTGGGGGGCATACCATTGTGGGGGATGCCTG